>ERZ1673740.232-NODE-232-length-72041-cov-8.346526_pt1 | contig 72041 bp, 71 predicted proteins | sample MGYA00580221_ERZ1673740 | MGnify/ENA primary metagenome ERZ1673740 (study PRJEB41218, sample SAMN15661786) | gut metagenome | host: Homo sapiens | place: Canada: London | collected 2015-08-20/2019-03-30 | study: EMG produced TPA metagenomics assembly of...
GAAATGAAAAGACATTAAATAAAATTCAAGTGTTATAGTGGGAGCCAAAGCTTGGGCACCATAATCATTTCTTACTGAACTGTAACCGTACCAATAGAAAAATATACCAAACTCTTGTTTTTGTATTTGAAATATAGTATAATGTTTTGGGGGTAAATTTATGAATGATAAAATAATAATAAAAGGTGCAAAAGAACACAACCTAAAAAATATAAATTTAGAGATTCCAAGAGATAAAATGGTAGTAATAACAGGACTTTCTGGGTCTGGAAAATCATCACTAGCATTTGATACATTATATGCAGAAGGACAAAGAAGATATGTAGAAAGTCTATCTTCATATGCAAGGCAATTTTTAGGATTAATGGAAAAACCAGATGTAGAGAGAATTGATGGACTTTCACCAGCAATTTCAATAGATCAAAAGACAACTTCAAAAAATCCACGTTCAACAGTAGGTACAGTAACCGAAATATATGATTATATTCGTTTATTATATGCTCGTATAGGAGTACCATATTGCCCAAATTGTCATAAAAAAATTGAAAAACAAACCATTGATCAAATCGTTGACAATATTATGAGTTTAGAAGAAGGAACAAAAATACAGGTTTTGGCACCAGTAGTAAGAGGGCGTAAAGGTGAATATACAAAGCAATTAGAAGGATATCAAAAAGAAGGATTTGTAAGAGTTAGAATAGATGGAGAAAATTATGAACTTTCAGATGATATAAAAATAGATAGAAAAAAGAAGCATGAAATTGAATTAGTAGTTGATAGATTAGTAATAAGAGATGATATCACAAGTAGATTAACTGAATCAGTAGAAGTAGCACTAAAACATGCGGATAATCTTGTACTTATTGATATAGTTGGAAAAAATCCTATTTTATATAGTTGTAATTATGCTTGCCCAGACTGTGGATTTAGTTTTCCGGAATTAACTCCAAGAATGTTTTCATTTAATAATCCATTTGGTGCTTGTCCAGAATGTACAGGAATAGGATATTTAATGAAAATGGATGAAGATTTAATAGTTCCTGATAAAAATAAGACTTTATATGATGGAATTAAAGCTTTTGGCTCTAGCACAATGAAAAAAGGCGATACTATGGCTAAAATGTATTTTGAAAGCATAGGAAAACACTATGGAATAAATATAAAAAATAAAAAAATTAAAGATTTGCCTAGATGGTTTATGGAAAAGATACTTTATGGAACCGGAGATGAAGAAATTGAATTTGAGTATACTTCATATGCTGGAACAAGAAATTTTACAGCGCCATTTGAAGGAGTGTTGCCAACATTAGATAGACGTCATAATGAAACAAAGTCACAAGGAATGAGAGATTTTTATGAAATGTATATGACAAATTCTCATTGCCCTGCTTGTAATGGAGCAAGATTAAAACCAGAGATATTATCTATAAAAGTTGGAGATAAAAATATTAATGAATTAACAGAAATGTCAATCAGAAAAATAAAAGAATATTTAAATGGATTAAAATTAAATAAAACTCAAGCTATGATTTCAGAATTAATATTAAAAGAAATTGATCAAAGATTACAATTTTTAATAGATGTTGGATTAGAATATTTAACATTATCAAGAAATGCAGGAAGTTTATCTGGAGGAGAATCTCAAAGAATTCGTTTAGCAACACAAATTGGTTCAGGGCTAACAGGAGTATTATATATTTTAGATGAACCAAGTATAGGGTTACATCAAAGAGATAACGAAAAATTACTTGCGACATTAAAAAAATTGAGAGATTTAGGAAATACATTACTTGTTGTAGAACATGATGAAGATACTATGTATGCAGCAGACCAAATTATAGATATTGGACCAGGTGCAGGAGTGCATGGTGGACATGTTATGGCACAACGGAACAGCAGAAGAGATAAAACAAATAAAAGATTCTATTACAGGGCAGTACTTAAGTGGAAGAAAAAAGATAGAAGTGCCTAAAAAAAGAAGAAAACATCTAAAAACAAAAGTGATAGAAGTACAAGGAGCAACAGAAAACAATTTAAAAAATATAAGCGTAAAATTTCCATTAGGAGTATTTAATTGTGTAACAGGAGTATCAGGTTCACGGAAAGTCAACATTAGTAAATGAAGTACTATATAAAACAATAGCAAAAGAATTAAATGGAGCAAATGAGAAACCAGGTAAATGTAAAGCAGTAAAAGGCTTACAGAATATTGACAAAATTATTAATATTGACCAATCTCCAATTGGAAGAACACCACGTTCAAATCCAGCAACATATACAGGAGTATTTGATTTAATTCGTGACATTTTTGCATCAACAGAAGAAGCAAAAATTAGAGGATATCAAAAAGGAAGATTTAGTTTTAATGTCGCAGGAGGAAGATGTGAAAGCTGTAATGGGGATGGTGTGCATAAAATAGAAATGCATTTTTTACCAGACATATATGTACCATGCGAAGTATGTAAGGGAAAAAGATATAATAGAGAAACATTGGAAGTAAAATATAAAGGAAAAAACATAGCAGATGTATTAAATATGACAGTTGAAGAATCATTAGAATTTTTTGATAAAATACCAAAAATAAAACAAAAAATGCAAACTTTGTATGATGTAGGATTAGGATATATAAAACTTCGGACAACCATCTACTACATTATCAGGAGGGGAAGCACAAAGAGTAAAACTTGCAACAGAGTTATCAAAAAGAGCAACTGGAAAAACATTGTATATATTAGATGAGCCAACAACAGGACTTCATATAGCAGATGTTCATAAATTGATAGATATTTTACAAAGATTAGTTGATACAGGAAATACAATAATAGTTATTGAACATAATTTAGATTTGATAAAAACTTGTGATCATATTATAGATTTAGGACCAGAAGGTGGAGATAATGGAGGAGAAGTTGTTGCTATAGGTACACCTGAACAAATTTGTAAAAACGAGAGAAGTTATACAGGAAAATTTTTAAAAAAATATATTAATGATGAAACTTAGAATATAATATTAAGGTAGATGGAGATTATAATACATTATTTGGAATTTCTCCAAGCAAGGTGTATGAAAAATTAAAAGAACTAGGCTATAAAATATCAGATTTTGAATTAGAAGAATTATGAAATAATTATAAAGAAGATATAATTAATATCTTCTTTTTTTGCCCTTTTTAATTTTATATATCCATTTTAAATAAAACTAAAAAATTCATATAATATTAACTACGAATCAGGCTAATTGAATAAAAATAATAAACAATGCAAATAATTAAAAATAGGAGTTGATTAATAATATGTATAATTTTAGAACAGATTTAGCATCTGAAAGAAGAGATATTTATAAAAAAGCAAACAAATTAGAAAACGAAATTGATGGAATTGAAAGTACAAAAGAAGAAAAAGATGAAAATATAAAAATAGAAAGAGTAAAAATAGTAAATGAAAGCGGAGAAAAAGCAATTGGAAAGCCAATTGGAAACTATATTACAATAGACATAAAAAAATTTAAAATAGCACGGAGAAGATGAAATCCAGAAAGCATCAGAAACATTAACAGAAGAATTAAGAAAAATCATAGACTTACATGTTGATAAACAAGGAGAAATTCTGGTAGTTGGCTTAGGAAATATATATGTTACACCAGATGCATTAGGCCCAAAAGTAATTAATGAAATTGACGTAACAAGACATTTAATTAATTATTTACCACAATATGTAGAAGAAGGAACAAGAATGGTAAGTGCAATAGCACCAGGAGTATTAGGAACTACAGGGATTGAAACAGTAGAAATCTTAAAAGGAATCGTAGAAAATATAAAGCCAAAACTATTAATAGTTATAGATGCACTTGCTTCAAGAAGCATTGAAAGAATTAGCAGTACAGTACAATTATCAGATACAGGAATTGTACCAGGTGCAGGAGTGGGAAACACACGAAGTGAAATAAGTAAAAACACATTAGGAATACCAGTAATAGCAATTGGAATTCCAACTGTTGTAGAAACAGCAGTATTAGTAAATGATTGCCTAGACGTATTTATTCAAAAATTACAAGACGAAGCAAAATCAAATGACTATTTAAACAAATTAAAAGAAGAAGATAACTATGAAGAAATTAAAGAAGCATTACTTCCAAAAGAGTATAATTTAATTGTAACCCCAAAAGAAATAGATGACTTAATAGAAAATATGAAAGATGTAGTAGCAAGAGGAATAAATTTTGCTATAAATTAAAATGAGACATGGGGGACAGGTCAAGAGTGTATCAAATGTAAAGATAAAAAAAGTAAAAAAATATTGCAAAATAAGAAAAGATAATATATAATCAAGATGTAATAATAAAAATGTAGAAGGAGAGGATTCTAATGAGCGAAAAAGAAAATAAAGAAAATCAAGTAAAAGAAACAGCAGGAACAAAAAAAGAAGAAAAAGTAATAAAGGAAGTTAAAAAAGAAACAATAAAAGAACCAGAAGCTGTAGAAGTAAAAAAAGAAAATAAAACAGGAGTTAAACAAGTAGAAAAAAAAGAAGATAAAAAAACAGAAAATGATAATAATAAACAAGATAAAAAGAAATTTGAAGTAAAAACAACAAAACAACAGAACAATAAAACAGGAGATACTAAAAAAGCCTCTTGGATTGCACCAACAATAACAATTCTATTAGTATTAGTGGTAGTAGCACTATTAACAGTTATGATAGTTACATCAAGCGACCCTAAAAAAACAGTAGATGGATTTTTAACAAATTTAAAATCTGGAGATTTTACAAAAGCACAAGAATTTGTTAGTGAAAATAAAGATATATTAAGTGATGAGAAATTTGATCAAGAAACAGAAGCATTATTATTTGATAAGATGTCTTGGAAAATTACAAAAATAACAAAAGAAGATGACAAAGCGAATGTTGAAATAGAAATTACAAACAAGAATTTTGACACAATTATATCAAATTGCATGAAAAAATTATTAGGAGATTTTAAATCTGTTTTAAGTGGTAGTTCAGTAGAGAAAAATATGGAAAAATATCTAACAGAGGAATTAAAAAATGAACAACCAGAAATGAAAACTGTTACTAAAACAATAGAATTAGTAAAAGAAGATAAAAAATGGAAAGTGGTTTCAAATGATGAATTAATAGATTCATTATTACCAGGATTTCAAGAAGCAATCAATGAATTAGGTTAATAGAACAAGAGCAAATATTAATAATATTTAATATAAAAAGTCCAAATACTATATTAGTAAATAGTATTCGGACTTTTGCTTTTTATAGAGTTTTTATATAATTTACAAATATTACAATCTGTACAAATATGAATTCTATTTTCAAAAACGGTTTGTAAAGTATTAATAAATTCGTCAATATTATTATCAATTAGATGAATATATATTTTCTTTGGAAGAAGTGAAAGTAAAGAATTTAAAGTATAATCATTAGAAGAAAATGTTATATCACTTAAATATTTTGCTTTAAATTTTTCATTTGAAATAGAAATAATTTCTTTATTTTCGTCTAACAATATAGATTCGCTGTTAGAATAAATTATATGAACAATTTTACAGTTACTTTCTTGAGAGTTGATATATAATTTTAATAAAGATACAAATTCTAAATATTCTTTTTCAATGATAAAATTATTTACAGCTTCATTTACAATATCATCTAAAATTTCTAAATAAGATTTTATTCTAAAATTAATAAAACCGTTTAATACTAAAGATTTGTTATAATATAAAAAGTCATAGAAACTATTAGAAAGTGACTTGAATTTTTTATCAAATATGATTGAAAAATCATTAGCCATTATATCAAAGCATAAATTTAATATTTGTTCTCTTTCTACATTATCAAAATAAAAGTAATTTTGGAGAATTATTTTTTTAAGAAAAGTTTCTTCTAATTCATCTAATATCAAAAGTGATAAAATAGAACAGATTTTATTTAAAAATAAATTATTATCGAGACCTTTATAATGAATTATAATATTATTATAATGTTTAAATTTACGACAAGAGAAGTAAACTAGTTCTAGTTCTAAATCATTCAATTCATTTAGCAGATATTGGATTAAATCAGAATTGTTTGTTTTAATACATATTGATTTCATTTAAAAATCTCCTTTCCAATAAAAATAGTATCTACTAAATGTTAAAAACTTATACACTATACTATGCTAATTTTATTAATTAGAAAATTGTCCTAAAAATGAAATATTGTTAAATTTTAATAATTCACATAAAAAAAGATATAATAATATTTTTTAATATTATTATATCTTTTTTGAAATTAAGAATATATTTTATAATCAATATCAGGAAATACACAATCTTTTTTCATAATATCTTTTAAAAATAATTCATCTATTGAATCTTCTTTTATTTGATAATATAATTTTGTGAATCTTCCGATATGATCTTTAATTCTTTTTTTAGCATAATCAACCATAGTTCCATTAGTAATAATAAATAGCCAATCACTACTTTGAGCAAGTAACAGTTCTCTAGCACATTGATTTAGAGCTTTTTTCTTTAAGCCTTTTGCATTTGGAAAAAGATTAGCTAGTTCACACATTCTATCACCAGCAACATGTAAATGTCTGTGTACATAATCATTAGAAGGATTTAACCAAACTTCACTATATCCATTAGCTCCCCAGCTAGAACGACAAGGAGATGCAACTTGCATATTTGGATATTTATCAATATATTCTGAAGGAGTAATTAGCTTAAAATTACAATCATCATAATAAATTTTTTTAAATAAAATATATAACCAATAAGGACCTTCATACCACCAATGTCCATAAAGTTCAGCATCATAAGGACAAAGTATAATAGGGGGTGTATCCATATATTGGGATAAATTATTAATTTGGTTTGTTCTAGAATCCAAGAAATGACCAGCTTGTCTTTCAGCTGAATCTTTTGCCCATTGAATATTATAATAATCTTTAAAATCAGTCTTTCCAGTAATTCTATAATATTTAATTCCGGTATGAACTCTTACTCCATTATGAGCAATATAAGGTTTTATATAATCATAGTCAGCTTCATATCCAATATCACGATAAAACTCTCTATAATTAAAATCTCCAGGATAACCATCTATAGAACTCCAGACTTGTTGAGATGATTCGATATCTCTACCAAAAGCTATAACACCTTTAGGAGAAACAATAGGAGCAAAAGTACCATAAATAGGAGTAGGGTCAGCATATAAAATTCCATGTGATTCAGTAATAATATAATCAATACCAAATTCTTTTAAATATTTATCTGCTTCTGGGACATATCCACACTCAGGTAACCAAATGCCACGAGGTTTTTTACCAAAATATCTTTCATAAGTTTGAACTCCAACTGCTATTTGAGCTTTAACAGTCTTTTCATTAACATATAAAATTGGAAAATATCCATGAGTTGCTCCACAAGTAATAATTTCTAAAACTCCAACATCTTGAAAATGCTTAAAAGCATCGATTAGATTACAATTATAAACATCTTTAAATAAATGTAGGTCATTTGAATAACGGTCAAAATAATAATGAGAAAGTTTATTTAGTCTTTCATCTCCAGCAGTTCTTTTAATTTCTTTCTCAGACAATTCGATTAATCTTTTTAAATATTTAATATATTTTCTTTGTAATAATTTATTATCTAACATAGAAAGTAGAGGAGGAGTCATAGACATTGTAATTCTAAAATCGACCCCTTCATCTACTAATTTTTGAAAATTAGTAAGTAATGGTATATACGTTTCCGAAATAGCTTCATATAGCCAAGATTCCTCTAAATAATCATCGCTCTCAGGATGATGAATAAAAGGAAGATGAGCATGAAGAACAAAACTTACATATCCTTTTTTCTCTTGCATCATAAAACTCCTTTGTTTGAGACAATAGGGACAGGTCTAAATTGTCTCATAATATTGTTATAATTTATTGAATTTACATTATGAAGAAGGATTAGATGAATCATAAATTCCTTCTACATTTTCAGATTTATATAATCCTTTATATAAATCGTATATATCGTAAATTTTTCCCATATTTGTAATAAAAGATAGATTGTTAATACTTTTTTCTGTTTGAGAACCTGTTTTAACATTTTTAAAATATACCATTTTTTGATGCTTATCAAATAATATATGATCGTTAGGGGATTCAATTTCATTTGATGTTGAAACATAGATATAATTAGAATCTAATTTCTCAGTTTTTCTAATAGGCTTTCTACCGAGTTCTACTCGATAGTCACATTTACTATCTGCAACATGTAGGTACCAGCTATTTGCAAAATCATTTATTTTTACTTCAAACTGATAATTTAATGTATCATTATAAATAATTAAAACTGGCTCAGTTGTCTCAAAAAAATCATTCCCGTACTTTTCTTTAAATTTCTCTATGTCATTATCTGATATATCCCAATAAATAAATAGAGTGGTAGGGGTTTGAGCCAAAACTTTTACAACAGTTTGATTATATCGATAAGGCAAATCATAATATTCTACTGTTTCCATCATTCGTTTAGAAGTATTTGTAGTAGTGCTTTTTTTTGTAGCAACTTTTTTTACACTTTTTGATGAAGATTTCTTTTTTGTAGTTGTGTTTTTTGATTTTGATTTTGTTGCTGGTCTTTTTTCAGTGTTAGATGTTTTTTTGGTATTGGTAGTAGAAGTTTTTACATTATTTTCTTTATTTTTTAAATCTTTTTGTTCTTTTGTTTTTCTTGGCATTTGTATCCTCCTATGTAATCTCTTTTTTATCTTTTATATATTATACTAAATACAAAATAAATTCAAGTAGATTATAAAAGTTTTTTAAAAAATTAAGTATAACCATAAAACGAAAAGAGAATATGTTGAAAAATGTCGATGAAAAAAATAAAAAAAGTAATTAAAAGTATTGAAATTATCTTTTTGATATGTTAATATAATTTTACGTATTAATACTACTAATTAATATTTTTTAGTTCATATTTTATTTCAAATATTTTTAAATAGCAACTTAGAAAAAGACATAAATTGTATTAATTCATATAGTTTGTATTGCGTAAAAAATAAGAGACAGGAGGTGAACAAAATGGAAGAAAAAATTTTAACAATTCTTTTAGACATGCAAGTAGATATAAAAGATCTAAAGAAGAGAGTTATTAATATTGAAGAAAACGAGATACCAAGTATGAAAGCTTCGATAAAAAATATTGAGGAAAATGAAATACCAAGTATGAAAGCTTCGATAAAAAATATTGAGGAAAACGAAATACCAAGTATGAGAGAATCAATAAAGAATATTGAAGAAAATGAAATACCAAGTATGAGAGAATCAATAAAGAATATTGAAGAAAATGAAATTCCAAGTATAAGAGCATCAATAAAAAACATTGAAAAAAAGGAAATACCAGGTATAAAGAAATCAATTAAAAATATAGCATCTTCGGTCTATAATATAGAAAATAATGAATTACCAGCAATTAGACAACAAAGACTAATAGATAGCAACAATATAGCAAAAATTTTAAACAATCAAACAAATTTAATTCAAACATTAAAAAAAAGAAATTTTAAATATATAAGTAATTTATAATGCATGTAAAAAATACAACTATTTGAACAATTTTATAATAGTTGTATTTTCATATTTAATAGAAAAATCTAATAAAATGCAATGAAACTCTTTTAAAAAAAACTAAAATGTTATACAATAATAAAAAATGAAAATTAGGAGAGGAAAATGAATAAAAAGTGGCAAATATTTGAACCAGATAAAAATAAGATAGAAGAGATAAAAAATAAATATAAAGTTAACCAATTATTAGCTACAATATTAGCTAATAGAAACATTTTAAAAGAAGAAGATATTAGACTATTTTTAAATCCAACAAGAAACGATTTTTATAATCCTTTTTTAATAACGGATATGGATATTGCAGTAAATAGAATAATAAAAGCTATAGAAAATAAAGAAAACATTACTATTTATGGTGACTATGATGTAGATGGAATAACAAGTATAACAGTATTAAAGAGTTTTTTAAATGATATTGGAGTAGAAACCAATACATATATACCAAACAGGTTAATAGAAGGATATGGATTGAACAAAGAAGCAATTGACAAAATTTCAAAAAAAGGATGCAATTTAATGATTACAGTTGATTGTGGTATATCTGCTATAGAAGAAATAGAATATGCAAACTCTCTAGGAATTGAGACCATAATAACAGACCATCATGAAGCAGGAAATGAAATACCAAAAGCAATTGCAGTAATAGACAATAAAAGAAAAGATAGTAAATATCCTTTCAGAGAATTAGCAGGAGTTGGAGTGGTTTTTAAATTAATTCAAGCAATAGGAATTACATTAAAACTAAAAGAAGAATCATATTTGAAATATTTAGACATCGTATGTATAGGAACAATATCTGATATAGTTTCGTTAGTAGACGAAAATAGAGTAATTGCAAAATTAGGGTTATTATTAGTGGCACAAACAAAAAATATAGGATTAAGATCAATTATTAATTCATCAGGATATAATAAAATAGACTCAAATACTATTTCATTTGGTGTAGCACCTAGAATTAATGCATGTGGAAGAATGGGAAAAGCAGAAGAAGCATTAGAACTATTCTTATCTAAAGATAAAAACGAGGTAAATGAATTAACTAATAAATTAAATGAACATAATAGAAAAAGGCAAGAAACAGAAAAAACAATTTTTGAAAATGCAGTAGAAAAAATAAAAGAAGAGCACTTAGATGAAAATAAAGCTATTATTGTTGGTGGAGAAAATTGGCATCATGGTGTAATTGGAATAGTTTCGTCTAAAATTACAGAAATGTATTTTAAACCAAGCATTTTATTTAGTTTTGAAGAAGATGGAATAGGAAAAGGTTCTGGAAGAAGTATTCCTGGATTTGATTTACATGAAGCTTTAATGAAATGTTCAGACACTATTGAAAAATTTGGTGGACATAGTATGGCAGTAGGAATTACAGTAAAAAAAGATAATCTAGAAAAGTTTAAAAAAGAATTTGAACAAATAGCAACACAAAGCAAAATTGATGAAATTATACCAATTATTAATATTGATGCAAAAGTAGATTTGAGTGATATTGATAAAGAAATGGTAGAAAGTTTAAAACAATTAGAACCATTTGGAGAAGCTAACAAAATGCCAGTATTTGCATTTAAAAATTTAAAAATAGATTCAATAAGAGCTCTATCAGAAGGAAAACATCTAAAATTAACATTAAAAGATAATAATTATATTATAAATGCAATTGGATTTAATATTGGATACTTAGCAAATGAATATAGAATAGGGGATAAAATAGATGTTGCTGGTGTATTAGAAATAAATACATTTAATGGCGTAGATAACTTACAAATTAACATTAAAGACATAATGAAATCAATATAATAATTATATAAGATATAAAACCAAAAAGGGGAAAGTGATATAATGAAAGAAGAAAAAGAGAAAACAATTCAAGACGTAATATCTAGAAGAAAGCAACATACAAGAAGAGTAGATAGTAAATTAATAATGAAAGCATATAATTATGCATATAGTTATCATGGCGACCAATGTAGAAAATCAGGAGAACCATATATTATACATCCATTAAATGTTGCTTATATTTTAGCTGATATAGGATTGGATGATAGTACTATTTGTGCTGCTCTTTTACATGATGTGGTAGAAGATACAGAAGTAACTCAAGAAGATATAACAAGAGAATTTGGAAAAGAAATATCTGACATGGTAGCTGGAGTTACAAAACTTAGTAATATTCAATTTAGCTCAGTAGAAGAGCAACAAGTAGAAGATTACAGAAAAATGTTTCTTGCAATGGGAAAAGACATAAGGGTAATAATTATAAAATTAGCTGATAGACTTCATAACATGAGAACCTTAAAATACTTAAAAAGAGATAGACAAATAGCAAATGCAAAGGAAACAATGGAATTATATGCACCTCTTGCTAATAGATTAGGACTGTATTCTTTAAAGTGGGAATTAGAAGATTTAGGATTTAAATATTTATATCCAGAAGAATATCATGAATTAGTAGAAGGAATTAACAAAAAAAGAGATGAAAGATTAAAATTCATAGAAAAGATAATGAGTGATATAAGAGTTGAATTAAAAAAACAAAGAATTGATGCAGAAGTTACAGGAAGAGCAAAACATTTATATAGTATTTATCGAAAAATGAAAAGAGACAATAAGACATTAGATCAAATATATGATTTATTTGCACTTAGAATTTTAGTTAACTCTGTAAAAGATTGTTATGCAGCATTAGGAGTTGTACATGAATTATATAGTCCTATGCCGGGAAGATTTAAAGACTATATAGCAGTGCCTAAACCGAACATGTATCAATCAATACATACCACACTTTTAGGAGAAAAAGGAACACCATTTGAAGTTCAAATTCGTACATGGGAAATGCATAGAATTGCTGAATATGGTATTGCAGCACACTGGGCATATAAAGAAGCAAGTTATTTTGGAAAAAAACAAGCAGTAAAAGTAGAAGAAGACAAATTAGCATGGCTTCGTGAAACATTAGAATGGCAAAAAGATATGCAAGATCCACAAGAATTTTTGGATACATTAAAAACAGAACTTTTTGAAGATGAAGTATATGTATTTACACCAAAAGGAGCAATAAAAGTACTTCCGAGAGGAGCTACGCCAATTGATTTTGCTTATAGTGTACATGAAGAAATTGGACATCATATGACAGGATGTAAAATTAATAGTAAAATGATGCCAATAATAACACCTTTAAAAAGTGGATATATCATAGAGATAATTACGTCTGATAATTCAAAAGGGCCAAGCAGAGATTGGCTTAAATTTGTAAAAAGTTCTAGTGCAAAAAATAAGATAAAAGGATGGTTTAAAAAAGCTCAGAAAGCTGAGAATATTGAAAAAGGAAAAGAACTAATAGAAAAAGAATTAAAAAGAATAGGATTTACATATGCAGATTTATTTAAAAATGAATATCTTGAACCAATGCTTGAAAAATACAAATATAAAAATTTAGACGAAATGTATGCTGCAGTTGGATTTGGTGCTAATTCTCCTGTAAAAGTAATAGCGAGAATGTTACAAGAATATAGAAAAGAACATCAAGAAGAAGACATAGAAGAAAAAATTCAGGAATTAGCTAAAGAAAAAAATAGGAAACCAAGACCTTCAAATTCAGGAATTATTGTAAAAGGCATAGATAACTGTTTAGTTAAGCTCTCAAAATGTTGTAATCCACTTCCGGGAGATGAAATCGTAGGGTATATAACAAAAGGAAGAGGAGTATCTGTACATAGAAAAGATTGTACAAATATCAAAGACTTAATATCAGAAGAGAACAGAATGATAGATGTAGAATGGTATAAAGAAGAAAATAAAGTATCGTATCAAACAGACATAGAAATAAACTCAAATGATAGAGCTGGATTATTAGTAGATATTTTAAAAGAAATTGGTTCAACAAAAGCTCAAATAAGAGGAGTTAACACAAAAGTAACTAAAGAAAAAATTGCAATTATTGATATGACACTAGAAGTAGAGAATTTAGAAGAGTTAAATAAAGCTATTAAGGTTATTAGAAAAGTAGATAGTGTATATGAAGTTAAAAGAAAAAAATAAATAAGAAGAAAACGTATATAATGAAAGGAAAAAATATGATTTTAAAAGAACTAAAGATAGATACATGGATAGGAGATCCAACTAATTGTTATATTATATTAGACGAAAAATCTAAAGAATTGATGGTAATAGATCCAGCTGGTGACGTGGATAAAATACAAGAAATGATAAAAATATTAGATGGAAAATTAAAATATATATATTTAACTCATTGTCACGGTGACCATATATTTGGAGTAACAGAATTGAAGAAAAATTGCGGAGGAAAAATATTAATACATCGTATGGACGCAGAAGGTTTGAATGATGCTGCAATTAATTTAACGCCATATATTAGAGAAGAAAATATAGAATTAGAAGCGGATTCTAGGATAGACGATGAAGATTTGATTCATTTGGGAAATTTAGAATTTAAAGTTATTCATACTCCAGGACATACTAAAGGTGGAACATGCCTATACTGTAAAGAGGAAAATTGTCTGTTTTCTGGAGATACTCTATTTAGAGGTACATGGGGAAGAACTGATGTACCAACAGGAAGTTTAGAAGATATAATGGATTCTATTACTAAAAAATTAATGGTGTTGCCAAATGAAACAATAGTATATCCAGGACATGGATTAAGTACAAGAATAAAAGATGAAAAACCAATTTATTTAGAATTAAAACCAAAATTAATATAAAATTTGTTATAATAGAAATGAAAGGAATGATTAATATGGCAAAAACAGAACCAAGAACATTATCAGGATTTATGGAATTATTACCAAATGAACAAATTCTATTTAATCAAATGAGAGAAACAATAGAAGATACTTATAAGAAATTTGGATTTTTACCATTAGATACGCCAGTAATAGAATTATCTGAAGTTTTACTTGCTAAAGCAGGAGGAGAAACAGAAAAACAGATTTATCGTTTTAATAAAGGAGATAAAGACTTATCTTTAAGATTTGACTTAACAGTTCCTCTTTCAAAATATGTAGCTAAAAATTATGGAAATTTGAGTTTCCCTTTTAGAAGATATCAAATTGGAAAAGTATATAGAGGAGAACGTACACAAAAAGGAAGATTTCGTGAATTTTATCAATGTGATATAGATGTCATAGGTGATGGAGAGCTTGATTTAATAAATGATGCAGAACTTCCAAGTGTTATTTATACGATATTTAAAAATTTAGGATTTAATAATTTTACTATTAGAGTGAATAATAGAAAAATATTAAATGGATTATTTGAAGAAATAGGTCAAAAAGAAAAATCAGTAGAAGTATTAAGAATAATAGATAAAATAGATAAAATAGGAAAAGAAGCGGTAATAGAAGAATTAGAAAAAATAGAAGTATCAAAAGATTCAATAAAGAAAATAATAGATTTTATAGAAATAGAAGGAACATCTGAAGAAAAAATAGAAAAACTAAAAAAATTAGAAATAAAAAACGAAACATTTATTACAGGTGTAAATGAATTAGAATTTGTCATAAAAAATATGGGAACATTTGGAATACCAAAAGAAAATTATAAAGTTGATTTAACAATAGCTAGAGGATTAGATTATTATACTGGTACAGTATATGAGACATTTTTAAATGAATACAGAGAACTTGGAAGTGTATGTTCAGGTGGAAGATATGAAAATTTAGCCGAATATTATACAGATAAAAAATTACCAGGAGTAGGAGTTTCAATAGGTTTAACAAGATTATTTTACAAGCTAAATGAATTAAATTTAATAAAAGCAAAGAAAAAATCGATATCAGATGTTTTAATAATACCAATGATAGAAGATTTAACAGTTCCAATAGAAATAGCAAGTGAATTAAGAAAAAGTGATATAAAAACAGAGATATATTTAAACAATAAGAAATTAAAAGCAAAATTCAAATATGCAGATAAGTTAGAAATACCTTATGTAGTTGTTATCGGAGAAGATGAAATAGAAGAGAATAAATATAAATTGAAGGATATGAAAACAGGAAATGAACAATTAGTAGATATTTCACAGATGATTAGAATTTTAAAACAATAATTCTATAAAATACAAAAATTAGAGTTTTTTATAAAACTCTAATTTTTATTGATATTTTAAAGTTATTTTATTACCATTTTTTTCAATAAAACCTTCATCTCTTAAAAGCTTTAATTCTCTCATCATAGCACTTCTGTCAACACTTAAGTAATCAGCTAAATCAGTAAGAGAAAATGGTAATATAAAACTTTTATTGAAATTTCTAGTTGACAAAATTGAGAAATATCCAAGTAGTTTATCACGTATGGATCTTTGAGTAAGTAGTTCAATTCTAGTGTTTAAAGAGGTTACTTTACTTAGTATAAGTTCTGGTAAATATTCAGAAAGAACTTGATGAAATTTGCAGTTGTTTTTACATTTCGTATGAATGTCATCATATGTGTAAAATAACACTTCACATTGTTTTTTAGCCTCAACTAATAGTTCGTTATTAGTTGTTATTGTATAAAAAACTTCCCCGAAAATATCATTTTTAGAAAAATGTTCAACAATTGTTTTGTTTCCATTAAAGTCATAGCGTACTAAGTCTGCATTCCCTTTTATTAACATACAAAATTGATTTCTTTTTTGTATATAAGAAGTGATTACTTGATTTTTTTGAAAGACTTTTTTTTGTACTTTTGTGCAATTTTTGCTAAAGTCATTTATAAAATTATCTATATTAAAGTCATTAAACATAGCAATATCAATCCTTTAATTTAAAAATTCAACTATATTATACAAAAAAAGTGTGATAAATGCAACAAGTAGTGAATTATAACTTTTACTATTTTCTAAAAAATAAATTCTTTGAAATATTTTTGAAATATTTTTGTAATATAATTGTAATAAACGACAAAATCTTACAACAAAGCATGGATTAAAATTCAAAAAATAGAAAAAAGATAATTTGTTGCTTTTGCAACAGAAAAACAAATTTCTTAGTATATAATAAACCCATATTAAATTTGAGGGGGAAATGTAAGATGAAAGTTATCAAAAGAGACGGACGAGCAGTAGATTATGATAGAGAAAAAATCAGAATTGCTATTGATAAAGCAAATCAAGAAGTTAGACCAAGAGAAAGAGCAACAAAAGAAGAGGTAAAAGAAATTATTAATTATATTGAAGAGTTAGGAAAAAAGAGAATTTTAGTAGAAGATATTCAAGACATTATAGAAGAAAAATTAATGGAAGTACAAAAATATGAATTAGCTAAAAAATACATTGTATACAGATATACAAGAGCTTTAGTTAGAAAACAAAATACAACTGATGAGTCAATACTAGGACTAATTCGTAATGAAAATAAAGAATTAGCAGAAGAAAATTCTAACAAAAACACAATGCTTGCTTCTACTCAAAGAGACTACATTGCAGGAGAAGTTTCAAGAGATTTAACTAAAAGAATGTTATTACCAGAAAAAATTTCTAAAGCACATGAAGAAGGAATTTTACATTTCCACGATGCAGATTATTTCATACAACCAATTTTTAACTGTTGTTTAATTGATATAGGAAATATGCTAGATAATGGAACAGTTATGAATGGAAAAATGATCGAATCACCAAAAAGTTTCCAAGTTGCATGTACAGTTACAACACAAATTATTGCAGCAGTTGCAAGCAACCAATACGGTGGACAATCAGTTGATATGATTCATTTAGGTAAATATTTAAGAAAGAGTTATAATAAGTTCAAAAGAGAAATAGAAGAAAAATATGGTGATAAATTAAAATCAGATATTATAGAAGATTTAGTTCAAACTAGATTAAAGGCAGAATTAAAAGCTGGAGTACAAACAATTCAATATCAAATAAATACATTAATGACAACAAACGGACAATCTCCATTTGTAACATTATTCTTACATTTGGAAAAAGATGATCCATATATAAAAGAAAACGCGATGATTATTGAAGAAATTTTAAGACAAAGATATCAAGGAATAAAAAACGAAGCAGGAGTATATGTAACACCAGCATTTCCAAAATTAGTATATGTATTAGATGAATTCAACAGCCTAAAAGGTGGAGAATATGATTATTTAACAAAACTAGCAGTAAAATGTTCAGCAAAAAGAATGTATCCAGATTATATTTCTGCTAAGAAAATGCGTGAAAATTATGAAGGAAATGTATTTAGTCCAATGGGATGTAGAAGTTTCTTGTCACCATGGAAAGATGAAAATGGAAACTATAAATTTGAAGGAAGATTTAATCAAGGTGTAGTAAGTATTAATTTACCTCAAATAGGAATTATTGCAGACGGTGATGAAGAAAAATTCTGGAAGTTATTAGATGAAAGACTAGAACTTTGTAAAGAAGCTTTAATGTGCAGACATTATGCATTGTTAGGTACTCACTCAGATATTAGCCCAATACATTGGCAATATGGAGCTTTAGCTAGATTAAAGAAAGGTGAAACAATAGACAAATTATTATATGGTGGATATTCTACTATATCACTTGGATATATTGGTATTTACGAATTAACAAAATTAATGAAGGGTGTATCTCAAACAGAACCAGAGGGTCATGATTTTGCACTTAAGGTTATGAAACATTTAAACGAAGCTACACAAAGATGGAAAAAAGAAACAAATATAGGATTTGCTTTATATGGTACTCCAGCAGAAAGTTTATGTTATAGATTTGCAAGGATTGATAAAGAAAGATTTGGTACTATTAAAGATGTTACAGATAAAGGATATTATACAAATTCATATCATGTTGATGTAAGAGAAAAAATAGACGCTTTTGAAAAATTAAAATTTGAAAGTGAATTCCAAAATATTTCTACAGGAGGAGCAATTTCTTATATAGAAATACCAAATATGAGTAAAAACATAGATGCATTAGAATCAGTTGTTAAATTCATTTATGACAATATTCAATATGCAGAATTTAATACAAAATCAGATTATTGCCATGTATGTGGATTTGATGGAGAAATTATTATAAATAAAGATAATGAATGGGAATGCCCAAATTGTGGAAATAAAGATCATAATAAAATGTCAGTTGTTAGAAGAACATGCGGATACTTAGGAGAAAACTTCTGGAATGTAGGAAAGACAAAGGAAATAAAACAAAGAGTTTTACATTTGTAAAAATAAAACAAAGAATTTATATCAAGAAAAAATGGATATAAACTTTAATGGTTACAGTAATTATTAAATGCATAAAATAAAAGAGAAGCTATTATTTAAAAATAAATTTAGATAATAGCTTTCTTTTTTTAGTCTCTTTCCAAAAATACTTTTTGGACATAAAGCTTGTTTGCAAAAGATTGAACAGCATTACGCAAAAGATATTGTTCTTTAGAAAGACGATTATTATTAATATAGTTTTCACCTGTAAAAGTCATTTTTATTGCCTTTTCTAATTCAGAGCAAAAGCGATTATAAGATTGATCAATAGGCGAAGTTTTTATTGCTAAATCAAGCATTTTTTTTATTTCGTCTATACTATAAATTTGTTTTAAAATAAATATAACAAACAAATATGCCATATGTTCTTTATTATATTTTTTGTTAACAGGAGGATTAATAATATTATGTTTAACATAATTATTAATCATTGTTTTTGTTACAATTTTGTCCTCTTTATTATTTTCTCCTTTTATATAAGTTGATAAATAAGTTTCAAGCAGAGATACTACTTGATCAATATATAAATCAATATTTGGAATTTCATCCCATCTAGGAAGATGAAATTTTTTTATATCTTCTTCATTATAAAGTTTCTTTTCTTCCATGAAATCACCTCATATCAACAATAATACCATTTTTAGAAAGATTAGTCAACTACTTGACAGGTTATTAAATATGTGCTAATCTAGTATTCAATACTAGATAAAGGAGAAAAGAATGAAAAAAGAGAGATATTTTGAAGCAACTGAATTTGAAAATATAAAGGAAATTATATATAATTCCGCAGAAAAATACGGAGAAAATACAGCTTTTATTTTAAAACATAAAAAAGACAAAGAAGTAGAATATGAAAATATATCATATAAAAGATTATTAAAAGAAATAAACTATTTAGGAACAAAATTATTTGATTTAGGATATCAAAACAAAAGGATAGCTATTGTAGGAAGAAACCGTTATGAATGGGTATTAACGCATTTAGCAAATTTATTAGGAGGAATGGTATCAATACCATTAGATAAAGAACTACAAGTGGACGAACTAGAAAGTTGCATAAAAAGAAGTAGAGCTGATATAGTAGTTTTTGATGAGAAATATATAGATAATATAGAAAAAATAAAAGAAAGAAATAACACATATGTACAAGAATATATTTGTATGAGCAAGCAAGATAATTACATTGATATAGAAACATTAAAAAAAGAGGGTAAAGAATTATTAGACAAAGGAAATCAGAATTATATAAATAAAGAAATAGACTCTTATAAAATGAATATATTATTATTCACATCTGGAACAACATCAAAATCAAAAGCAGTTATGTTATCACAAAACAATATAGCTTCAAATGTATATGCTATGCAATTAGTAGAAAATTTTTATGAAACAGATGTAAACTTAGCATTTTTACCATTTCATCATATCTTTGGTTCAACAGAAATGATTGTAATGTTAGCTTGTGGATTAGCAACTGCATTTCCAGATGGATTAAGATATGTTGCACAAAATTTAAAAGAATATAAAGTATCGGTTTTTGTAGGAGTACCACTATTAATAGAAGCAATTTATAAAAAAATAGAACAAGGAATTGAAAAGCAAGGAAAAGCTAAATTGGTGAATTCAACAATAAAACTAAGTAATTTTTTATTAAAAGTATTCCATATAGATATTAGAAGAAAGCTATTTAAAACTATTTTAAATGAGCTAGGAGGGCACATGAGATTTATTATATCAGGAGGAGCGCCACTAGATAAAAAAGTAGCAAAGAGATTTAATGAATTAGGAATAGATTTAGTACAAGGATATGGTTTAACAGAAACATCTCCTGTTATAGCAGCAGAGAACTATAAAAAAGTAAAATATGGTTCTATAGGAGTTCCAATGGACAATGTAGATATAGAATTTGAAAATAAAGACGAAAATGGAATTGGAGAATTAAAAGTAAAAGGACCTAATGTAATGTTGGGGTATTATGAAAATCCAGAAGCAACAAAAGAAGTATTGAAAAATGGATGGTTTTATACAGGAGATTTAGGATATATAGATAAACAAGGATATATATTTATAACAGGAAGAAAAAAAGACATGATAGTATTAAAAAATGGAAAAAAAGTATTTCCAGAAGAACTAGAAGTATTAATCAATAGATTAGAAGAAGTAAAAGAATGTATGGTATTTGGAATGCCAGACAACAAAGACAAAAACGATGTAAAACTTACAGTTAAAGTAGTATATGATACAAATATAATAGAAACAAAATATCCTAACATAGAAAAAGAAGAATTAGAAAAAATAATATGGGAGAAAATAAAAGAAATAAACAAAACATTTCCACCATATAAATATATAAAAAATATAATCTTAACAGACAAAGAATTAATAAAAACAACAACTAAAAAAATAAAAAGAAATGAAGAAATGAGACATTTGGGACAGGTCTAAAATGTCTCATTTCTTTGTCAAAATCTGTCGAAATAGATAGTGTAAAATAAAGAGTTTAACTTATATAAAATATTAAATAATTTAAATTTCAGTAATTTTTAAATTAAATTTATCTTCAAATACTTTTTTCTTAGCAATATATTCTTTTGTTTTAAATCCTTTTACATCAACAACTTCAGTTGAATTATCTATGTGAAAAACAATAAAGTCAGCTTTATATTTTAGACCAGGTGCTAATATAAAAGTTGGTTGTAAACAAAAGCCATTAATTTCTTTTGCTTGTAATTTTATTTTTAATTCACAATAATAATCTGCTTCTTTTTGACTATCAAAAGTATGACCATCAACAGATACTTTATTTGCTCTATATTTACTTTTTCTGTTACGATTGTTCGTAAAATTTTTGTAATCTTCAACACTCCAATGTTCCATATTAATTCTCCTAAATTTATAATAATAAAGATATTATATAGAAAAATTTAAAAAAATTCAATTAAAAAACTTTATTTCAAAAAATATTTGTGTTATATAAAGAAAAAGTAGTATAATAAACAAAAAGATAAAAGGAGCAAAATATGGAGGATAAAGTACCTGTATTTTTAAAAGAAATGCTAGAAAGACAATATGGAAATCAGTTAACAGAAGAAATTATAGATGGATATAGTCAAGAAAGAAAAGTAACTTTACGTGTAAATACATTAAAAAGTCATACAGAAGAAATAGAGAATGAACTGCAAAATGCAGATATTGAATATGAAAAAGTGCCATGGAGTAAAGAAGCTTTTGTTATAAAAAATGTAAGAGAAAAAGAAATACAAAAATTAGATATTTATAAAGATGGAAAAATTTATCTTCAAAGTCTATCTTCTATGTTACCACCAATTATGTTGAAGCCAGAGAAAGAAAACGATATTTTGGATATGGCTGCAGCACCAGGAGGGAAAACCACTCAAATAGCAGCTTTGGTTAATAATGAAGCAAGGATAACAGCTTGTGAAATGAATGCAATTAGAGCAGAACGTTTAAAGTATAATATAGAAAAACAAGGTGCATCATGTGTTTATGTTATGGTAGTTGATGCACGAAATATAGATTCATTTTTTTCATTTGATCAAATATTGTTAGATGCTCCTTGTAGTGGAAGTGGAACATTAAGTAGCAAAAATCCAGGTCTAGAAAAAACGTTTACTAAGCAATTAATTGATAAATCAAAAAAAGCACAAATAAAATTATTAAAAAAAGCGATTGATGTTTTAAAACCTGGAAAAGAAATGGTATATTCTACTTGTTCTATTTTACAAGAAGAAAATGAAGATATAGTAAATCAAGTTTTAAATAATAATCTAGAAATTGTACCAATAAAAATTGAAGGAATGGAGCAATTACCATTACTTCCAAGCAAAATAAAGGGATGCTTATGTGTTAAACCAAATGAGCTATATGAGGGATTTTTTATTGCAAAAATAAAAAAAAGAAAGGGAAAATAAAATGTTGAATCAATTTTCAAGAACAGAATTATTAATAGGAAAAGAAGGAATAGAAAAATTAAAAGATGCAAAAGTTGCTGTATTTGGAATAGGAGGAGTAGGCTCTTTTGTAGTAGAGGGATTAGCAAGAGCTGGAATAGGTAATTTTATATTAATAGATGATGATAAAATTTGCTTAACTAATTTAAATAGACAAATAATAGCAACCAGAAAGACAATAGGTAAATATAAAGTAGAAGTAGCAAAAGAAAGAATTTTAGAAATTAATCCAAATGCTAATGTTGAAATTTATCAGGAATTTTTTATGCCGGAAAGTAAAGAGTTGTTAGATAAAGATGTTTCTTATATAGTGGATGCAGTAGATACTGTTACAGCGAAAATAGAATTAGTAGTAAGGGCAAACAAGTTAAATATTCCTATAATATCAAGTATGGGAACAGGTAATAAATTAGATCCAACAAGATTTGAAGTAACAGATATTTATAAAACTAGTGTATGTCCTTTGGCAAAAGTCATGAGAAAAGAATTAAGAGCAAGAAATATTAAAAGTTTAAAAGTAGTATACTCAAAGGAAGAACCGATAAAACCAGATGAATCAGCAGAGTGTAGTTGCAAAACAAATTGTATATGTCCTCCTGGAACTGCAAGAAAATGCACTGCGAGAAATCAAGTTCCGGGTAGTATATCTTTTGTGCCATCTGTTGCAGGATTAATTATGGCAGGAGAAGTTATAAAAGATATAATTAAATAGGTACATGAATAATAGTAGAAGTAGTACTTTCATATGCTACTTTTACTTTTTTATTTGTCAAATATTTAAAGAAAAATCATAGAAACGATTTTACAAGGATACTTGACAAATTCAATAAATGGAAGTATAATGTTAGCCGAAACTAACAAAAGGAGAAGGTACATGATATCAAGTTCATTAGAAGAATATTTAAAAACAATATATGTCCTAAAGAAACAAGGACAAGACATAAAAGTTACAACAATTGCAAACAGAATGAATTGCACAAAGCCAAGCGTAAATAAAGCAATTAAAAATTTAAAAGCAAATGAAATGCTTGAATATGAAGCATATGGAGAAATCAGGTTAACAAACAAAGGAGAGGCATTAGCCAAAAAAGTTCTTGAAGCTTATGATATTGTTTATGTGTTTTTAACAGAAATACTAGAAATTCCAAAAGAAGAAGCAAAAGAAGAAGCAATTAGATTAAAAGCTGTCATGAATGACAATACTTTAAATATGCTAACGAAATATGTATACAAGATATTAGGTGTATACAATTTAAATTGCAATTATGACATCAATGAAGAAAAATGTAGATGTTGTAATAGAAAAATTTTGAATTTAAAAAGAGAGGAAAATATAGATGAGTAAAGAATTGTTACAAATAAAAAATTTATATGCAAATGCTGAAACAAAAGAAATATTAAAAGGATTAAATTTAACCATAAACAAAGGAAAAGTCCATGTAATAATGGGACCAAATGGAGCTGGAAAATCCACAACAGCAAGTGTTATTTTTAATAGTCCGGAATATAAAAAGGTAAGCGGAGAAATTGAATTTGAAGGAGAAAACATAAACGATTTATCAACAGATAAAATTGCTAAAAAAGGTATTTTTATGTCATTTCAATCACCTGAAGAAATACCAGGAATTTCAACCATGAATTTTCTGAAATACGCAAAGAATAAAATTGAAGATAAGCCAGTAAAAGTATTTCAATTAAAAGAAGAAGTGAAAAAATATATTGAAGAATTAAATATGAATCCTAATCTAATAAATAGAGATTTAAATGTAGGTTTTTCTGGAGGGGAAAAAAAGAAAAATGAAATTTTACAATTGTTAGTATTAAATCCAAAATTAGCAATATTAGATGAAACAGATTCTGGGCTTGATGTAGATGCAATAAGAATAGTATCAAAAGGAATTAACTTATATAAAAATGAGGAAAATGCAGTTTTAATAATAACTCACAATACACGTATTTTACAAAATTTAAAAGTCGACTATGTTCATATTTTAGTAGATGGAAAAATTGTAAAAACAGGTTCATCAGAACTTGCTGAAGAAATTGAAAAAGAAGGATATGGTAAATATAAAAATGAAAACTAAAGTAGAAGATATAAATAGAAATATCTATGATATCAAAAATGAAGATAATTATGATTTTAAAATGGAAAAAGGGATAAATGAAGAAATAGTAAAAGAAATTTCAAAACAAAAAAACGAACCAGAATGGATGTTAGAAATTAGATTAAAAGCATTAGAAACATATAAAAAATTGCAACTTCCAACATGGGGACCAGATTTATCAGAATTAAATATGCAAGAAATTGCAACATATGTAAAACCAAAATCAAAATTAAATTCAAGCTGGGATGAAGTACCAGAAGATATAAAAAATACTTTTGATCAACTAGGAATTCCAGAGGCAGAGAAAAAATCACTAGCAGGTATTGGAGCCCAATATGATTCAGAAGTAGTATATCATAGTATAAAAGAAGAATTAATTAAACAAGGAGTTATTTATACAGATATGGAAACAGCTGTAAGAGAATATCCTGAAATAGTAAAGGAACATTTTATGAAATGTGTTCCGATAAATGACCATAAATTTGTTGCATTACATGCAGCTGTATGGTCAGGAGGTTCATTTGTATATGTACCAGAAAATGTAAAATTAGATATTCCATTACAGTCTTATTTCAGATTAAATTCACCAGAATCAGGTCAATTTGAACATACATTAATTATAGTAGAAAAAGGTGCAAAATTGCATTTTATAGAGGGCTGTTCAGCACCTAAATATAATAAAGTAAATTTACATGCAGGATGTGTTGAATTATATGTAAAAGACGATGCATATCTAAGATATTCAACAATAGAAAATTGGTCAAAAAACATGATGAATTTAAACACAAAAAAAGCATTAGTAGGAAAAAATGCTCAAGTAGATTGGGTAACAGGGTCATTTGGATCAAAGGTATCAATGTTATATCCAATGAGTATTTTAAATGGAGAAGGAGCAAAGACAGAATACACAGGGATTACATTTGCAGGAGGAGGACAAAATCTAGACACAGGATTTAAAGTAATTCATAATGCAAAAAACACATCATCTGTTATAAACTCAAAATCAATATCAAAAGATGGAGGAGCATGTACGTATCGTTCTCTAGTAAGAATAAACCCACAAGCTCAAAATTCAAAATGTAGTGTATCTTGTGAATCTTTAATGCTAGATGATATATCAAGATCAGATACAATACCAGTAAATGACATTAGAACAGACGAAGTTGAATTTTCACATGAAGCTAAAATTGGAAAAATAAGTGATAAAGAAATATTTTACTTAATGACAAGAGGTTTATCAGAAGAAGATGCAAAAGCAATGATAGTAAGAGGATTTGCATCACCAATATCAAAGGAATTACCAGTTGAATATGCGGTAGAAATGAACAATTTAATAAACTTGGAATTAGAAGGAGCAATCGGATGAGACAACAGGGACAGGTCTTGTTTGTCTCATAAAACTGTCGAAAAAAGTCAAACAATGAAAATATATAAAAAGAACAAAAAACAACAAAATATGACAAAAATATGAGACAAACAAGACCTGTCCCTGTTGTCTCAGAAAAGGAGAATACATGGAAAAATTAAAATTGAATGAAACACCAGTTAGAACTTCTAGAAATTTTTTGATTAATAATATAAAATTAGAAAATGTTGTTATTCCAGAAAAGCTAGAGATGTTTCAAAATGTGATGGTAACAGGTACAGAATCGTTTAATAAAGATATTAATAAACAACATTTAAATTATGGCTTGTCAGAAGAACTAGAAGAAAATGTTTTTTATAAAGCTAATAGTCAAATAGCGATAAATGTTAAAGAAAATGATAATATTAAAGTAACTTATGATTTTGATGATGATAACTTACAATTAGTTAATCAAATAGATATTTGTGCTACAGGTAATGCAAATATTATTATTGAATATAAGTCATCAACAAATAAAGAATGTTTTCATAATGGAGTAATTAAAGTATTTGCTAAGGAAAATGCAAAACTAAATATAACAGTTATTAATTTGCTAAATAATAATTCAGAACATTTTGAAGCTATGGAAAATATATTAGAAGATAATTCAGATTTAAATTATACTATAATTGATATAGGTGGAAAAAATAGTATTCAAAATTATTATTCTAATATTATAGGAAAAAGTGCAAAAAATGATTTAAAAACAATATATTTAGGTTCGGAAAATCAAATAAAAGATATTAATTATATTGCAGAATTAAGGGGGCAAAAATCTTTTGTAGATATTGATGTTCAAGGAGCTTTGAAAGAAAATGCAAAGAAAAATTTTAAAGGGACAATTGATTTCAAAAAAGGATGTAAACAAGCAAAAGGAAATGAAAATGAATTTTGTATGTTACTTTCTGAAAAAGCTAAATCACTTGCACTTCCAATGCTTTTATGTACAGAAGATGATGTTGAAGGGAATCATTCAACCGCTTCTGGAAAAGTAGATAAAGAACAATTATTTTATATAATGACAAGAGGATTAAGTTACAAAGAAGCAGTTAAATTAATAGTAAGAGCAAATTTTAATAAAACGATTGAAAGAATTTTAGATGAAGAAGTAAAACAAAATATAATAAAAGAAATTGATGAAAGGTTAGATTAGCAATGAGTGTTAATAATTTTAAAAAAGACTTTCCAATATTTGAAAATAAAGATATTGCTTATTTAGACAGTGGAGCTACAACACAAAAACCAACAAGTGTGTTAGAAGCAATTGAAAAATTTTATAAAAATGAAAACGCTAATCCTCATAGAGGAGCATATGGATTAAGTATTGAAGCCACTGAAATATATGAGAATACCAGAGATAAAATTGCGAAATTTATAAATGCAAAACATAGAGAAGAAATTATTTTTTCTAAAAATGCAAGTGAGAGCTTAAATCTAATTGCATATTCATATGGATTAGATAATCTAAAAAAAGATGATGAAATAGTACTATCTATAATGGAACATCATTCTAACTTAGTTCCCTGGCAAATGGTTGCCAAAAAAACTGAAAGTAAATTAAATTATATGTACATTAATGATAATTTTGAGATATCGGATGAAGAGATAGAAACTAAAATAACAGATAAAACAAAAATAGTAGGAATAACACATGTATCAAATGTTTTAGGAACGATAAATAATATAGAAAAAATAATAAAATATGCACATAAAAAAGGAGCAATTGTTGTTGTTGACGGTTCTCAAAGTATTCCACACATGGAAATAGATGTACAAAAATTGGATGCAGATTTTTTTGTGTTTTCAGGACATAAAATGCTAGCGCCACTTGGAATAGGCATCTTATATGGAAAGAGAGAAATATTAAACAAGATGAATCCTTTTTTAATGGGTGGAGATATGATTGAATATGTTTATGAACAAGAGACTACATTTGCACCGCTTCCAAATAAATTTGAAGCAGGAACGCAAAATGTAGAGGGAGTAATTGGCTTAGGTGCAGCAATTGATTATATAAAAAATATAGGCTACAATAAAATACAAGAAATAGAGAAAGAAGTAACTTCTTATGCAAGGCAAGAATTGTCAAAATTAGAATATTTAACATTATATTTAACGCCAAATGAAGAAAAACATTCAAGTGTTATATCATTTAATATAAAAGGTGTACATCCTCATGATGTAGCAAGTATTTTAGACTCGGAAAATGTATGTGTTCGTTCTGGAAATCATTGTGCACAACCACTTTTAAGAAGTATGGGAATAGATTCAACATGTAGAGCAAGTTTTTATATATACAACACAAAAGAAGATGTAGACAAGCTTGTAATAGCTTTGAATAAAGCTTATAATATGTTTAAAAAATATATAAACAATTGATTTATAAAGAAAGGTAAAAATTAAATGGATGACTTAACAGAAGTTTATAATGAATTAATAATGGAACACAGTATGAATTCATATAACAAAAAGAAATTAGAAAATGCAGATTATTGTGAAATAGGGCACAATCCAAATTGTGGAGACGAAATTACATTAGAATTAAAAGTAAATGGAGATGTAATTGAAGATATGGCTTTTTCTGGACATGGATGTGCAATTTCTCAAGCTTCTACATCTATTATGATAGACACATTAAAAGGAAAAACAATAAAAGAAGCAAAAGAAATAATAAAGATATTTATTGAAATGATAAAAAGAGAGACAACTAGTGAAGAAGAATTAAAAAAAATAGAAGATGCCATTGCTTTTAGAAATGTATCAAACATGCCAGCTAGAGTAAAATGTGCACTTCTTGCATGGCATACAGTAGAAGATATGTTAAATAAAAATCAAAATCTAGGCAAAGGTTCAATAGATGAATGCCATTAAAATAAAAAGAAAAGGAAATAAAAATGGAAAATAAAAAAGTATTATTAGGCATGAGCGGTGGAGTAGATAGCAGTGTATCTGCTTTACTTTTAAAAGAAAAAGGTTATGAAGTAATAGGAACTACATTAGAATTATTTGTTGGAAGTAGCTGTTGTAATATAAATACATATATAGATGCAAAAAATGTATGTAATCAAATAGGAGTACCACACTTTACATATAATTGTAAAGAAGAATTTAAAAATTATGTTATAAATGATTTTATAAACTGTTATGCAAATTGCAAAACTCCAAATCCTTGTATAGAATGTAATAAATATATGAAATTTGGAATTATGTGGGAAAAGGCAAAAGAATTAGGATGTAATTATATTGCAACAGGGCATTATGCTAAAACAGAATACAGTAAAGAATATCAAAGATGGGTATTAAAAAAATCAAAAGCAGGTAAAAAAGATCAAAGCTATGTTTTATGGAATATGCCAAAAGAACTAATAGAACATATAGTATTTCCACTATCTGACTTTGAAAGCAAAGAGAAAATAAGAGAAATCGCAAGAGAAAACAATCTAAAAGTAGCAAATAAACCAGATAGTGAAGACATATGTTTTGTACCAGATGGAAACTATAAAAAATTCTTAGAAAATAATTCAGATATAAAACCAAAAAAGGGGAATATTGTAAATATCAAAGGAGAGGTTTTAGGAAAACATACAGGATTATATAATTATACAATAGGACAACGAAAAGGTTTAGGAATATCATATAAGGTTCCACTATTTGTATTAGGATTTAACAAAAACAAAAATGAAGTAATTGTTGGAGAAGAAAAAGAATTATACAAAAAAGAAATTACTGTAACAGATATTAATTTGCTTTTAGTAGATGAAATAAAGGAAGAAATGGAAGTAGAAGTAAAGACGAGATATTCATCGAAACAAGCAAAAGCAAAAATATTACAAGAAGGAAACAATATAATAGTTAACTTCTTAGAGCCTCAAAGGGCAATTACGCCGGGACAATCTGCAGTATTTTATGTAGGAGACATTGTTCTGGGACGGAGGAAAAATACTTTAAGAATTAAAAATAGAAAGGAATAAATCAAAATGAAAAGACTATTCACATCAGAAAGTGTAACAGAGGGACATCCAGATAAATTATGTGATTATATATCAGATAGTATTTTAGACAGTTTTTTAGAAAAGGATGAAAACTCAAGAGTAGCTTGTGAAACGGTAGCAGGAAAAGGAGAAATATTTATAACAGGAGAAATAACTTCAAAGGCAGAAGTTGATATTGAAAAAGTTGTAAGACAAGCAATAAAAGAAGTAGGATATGATAATAGTGAAATTGATATTGATTATAGAACATGTAAAATTATTATAAGCTTATCAAAACAATCTCCTGATATAGCTTTAGGAGTTGATAAATCATTAGAAACTAAAAAAGGAGAAGGCATTGAATCAGAAGGAGCTGGAGACCAGGGTCTTATGTTTGGATTTGCCTGTGATGAAACTAAAGAATTAATGCCACTACCAATTTCATTAGCACATAGATTAGCTAAAAGATTATCAGAAGTAAGAAAACAAAAAATAATTTCTTATTTAAGACCTGATGGTAAAGTTCAAGTTACTATAGAATATAATGATGGTAAACCAGTTAGAGTAGATACTATAGTAATTTCTACTCAACATGATTCAGATGTCGATTTAGATGTACTAAAAAAAGATATAAAAGATAAAGTTATAAAAGAAATAGTACCAAAAGAATTATTAGATGAGAAAACAAAATATTATATAAATCCGACAGGAAGATTTGTAATAGGAGGACCATTAGGAGATAGTGGATTAACAGGAAGAAAAATCATTGTAGACACATATGGAGGCTATGCAAGACATGGCGGAGGAGCTTTTTCTGGAAAGGATGCTACTAAAGTAGATAGATCAGCAGCATATATGGCAAGATTTTTAGCTAAAAATATAGTTGCAAATGGATATGCTAAAAAATGCGAAATTCAATTTGCATATAGTATAGGTGTTGCAAAACCTGTTTCAATATATATAGATACATTTGGAACTAATACAATACCAGAAGAAGAAATTGTAGACAAAATAAAATCTAAATTTGATTTAACGCCAAGAGGGATAATTGAATATTTAGACTTGAAAAAACCGATTTATAGAAAAACAACAAATTATGGACATTTTGGAAAAGAAGATTTGAGCTGGGAGAAAGTAATTAAAATATAATTAATTTAAAATAGATAGGAAAAGTAATGTAAAAATTCCTATCTATTTTTTGATTGCTAGTAACTATTTATAAAAATATAGCATATAATCTAAATAGCAGGAGGGATTATTAATGGCATATTCAGATAGAGAACTATTAGCAAGAATTGTACAATGTGAAGCAGGAGGAGAAGGAGATAATGGAATGAAAGCAGTTGCAACAGTGGTATTGAATAGAGTTAATACAACAGAAGGAGAATATGCGAGAATATCACAAGGAGGAAATATAAGAAATATTATTTATCAAAAAGGGCAATTTGACTGTGCAACAGAAACATTATTAAATCAATATAATTCACAAAATATTTATAATATGAATCCTACAGATATTCACTATTATATAGCTGATTGGGCATTAGCAGGAAATAGGTTAAATGAAATAGGTGAATGCTTATGGTATTTAAATCCATTTAAGCCGAATTGTAGTAGTGTTTTTCCAAGTAATGGTTCAGGAACTTTTCATACAAGATTTGGAAATCATTGTTTTTATAGGCCTACTGCAAAATATAAAGATACATAGATAAAGAAAGGAGAAGTTTATGGCAGAAAATAGAGATGGAGTTAACCAAAGAGAAACAAGGCAAAACGTAATAGATCAAAATTCCCCAGAAATTTTGACAAATCCAATTTATACACCTGGATTTTTGAGAGAGCAAATTGGGAAATTAATGAGAGTAGAATTTTTAATAGGAACTAATAATCTGGTTGATAGAATTGGTATATTGCAAGATGTCGGAGCGAGCTATATATTACTTCGTTCTTTTGAAAATGATAGTTTGGTTTATTGTGATATTTATTCAATTAAATTTATTACAATATCAACAACTGGAATTTATGGAGGAAATAATAATAGATATCATTATTACTAATATAATAGTTGCAAAGATTAAAAGAAAGTTATATGATAATGAATATATTGATTAATAAAAGATATGAAATAATACAAAAACAGGTATAGATAAAACATATAAAGAAATAATAAAAATATAAATTAATTTACTAATAAAAAAAGAAATATAAGGAGGAATTATTGAAGTGACATATGACGTTGCTATAATAGGAGCAGGACCTGCAGGAATAACAGCAAGTTTATATACAAAAAGAGCAAATTTAAAAACATTAGTATTATATAAAGATGAATCAAGTTTAGAAAAAGCAGATATAATAGAAAACTATTATGGGTTTAAAAAAGGAATAAGTGGAAAAGAATTATATCAAGAAGGAATAGAACAGGCAAAAAAATTAAAAATAGAAGTTAAAAAAGAAGAAGTATTAAAAATAGAACTTGTTCCAGAAGGATTTATGATAAAAACATCGAATTTAGAATATATAGCAAAAGCAGTTATATTAGCAACAGGAAATAAAAAGAACAAACCCAAAATACCAGGGATTGAAAAATTAGAGGGAAAAGGAATAAGTTATTGTGCTATATGTGATGGTTTTTTTTATCGAAATAAAAGCGTAGCAGTTTTAGGAAATGGAGATTATGCGATATCTGAAACTAATGATTTAATTAATATTGCTAACGATATTACAATTTTAACAAATGGTAAAAAGAAACCAGAATTTAGAGCTGACAATGTAACAATAGATACTAGAGTAATAAAAAAAATTTCTGGGGAGAAAAAAGTAGAACAAATAGAATTTGAAGATGGGACAAGAATAAATGTTAATGGAATCTTTATTGCTCAAGGAGTAGCTGGAAGTACAGAATTTGCTAAAAAATTAGGAGCAATTACTAGTAAAGATAAAATTGTAGTAAATGAAAAAATGGAAACAAACATAAAAGGGCTATATGCTTGTGGTGACTGTACAGGTGGATTATTACAAATTAGCAAAGCAGTGTATGAAGGAGCAATAGCTGGAATACAAACAAGTAAATATTTAAAAATTGGAGGTATATAAAATGAGTGTATTAAAGATAACAAAGGAAAATTATGAAACAGAAGTCTTAAAATCGGACAAGTTAGTATTAATAGATTTTTATGCTGACTGGTGTGGACCTTGCAAGATGATGTCACCAATAATAGACGAAATAGCAGAAGAAGTAGGAGATAAAATCAAAGTAGGAAAGATAAATGTGGATGAAAATCAAGAATTAGCAATGGAGTATGAAGTTATGAGTATCCCAACAATTATTATATTACAAAATGGAGAGGTGAAAAATAGCTTTGTTGGTGTGAGAGAAAAGAAAGAAATAATATCTTGCTTGGAAAAAATGATTTAAAGAATAAAGGCAGTTATTTAATATGAAAAAGATATGCAAAATATTTTTATAATATTTGCATATCTTTTGGTAATTCGGAAAGAAATTCAATTTTTTTATAAGTCACTGGATGAATACATTCTATTTTATAGCTATGCAAAGCTTGTCTGTTAATTAAAGAAGATTTATTACCATATAATGTATCACCAATAATAGGATGACCTAATGCTTGCATATGAACTCTAATTTGATGAGTTCTACCAGTTTCTAATTTACATTGTAGTAAGGAAATATTGTGAGATTCTTTTAAGACTCTGTAATTAGTAATAGAGGTTTGACCATCAACACTAATACATCTTTCAATGATACTATCTTTTTTTCTTGCAATAGGTAAATCAATAATGCCAGATTTTTTACTTAAGGTACCATCAACAATACATAAATAGTATTTTTTAAAATCCCCATTTGCCATTTGCCTGCTAAACATTTCTTGAATATATTCACATTTTGCAAAAATGACTAAACCAGAAGTATCAAAATCAAGTCTATTCACAGGCCTTATTTTTTTGTGTAAATTAATTAAATCAAAATAATATTTAATACCATTAGATAATGAATTGTTATAATGAGTTACAGAAGGATGAATAGCCATTCCAGCAGGTTTATTAACTACTAAAAACCATTCGTCTTCATATAGAATGTCTAAATTCATTTTTAATGGAATAATATTTGAATTATCTTCAAATAAATCTAAATTAATAATTATAGTATCTCCAAAAGCTATTGGATCACGAGTATCAACTATAAAATTGTTTTTATAAATCTTTTTATTTCTAATTAATTTTGAAGTCAAACGAGCTGAAAGCTTGAATTCTAAGGATAATATTTCATTTATATTTTTATATATGTTATCTTTTTTTACTAAATATGTTAGTTCCATATGATTTCCTTTCTGTTTTATAAAGCGATTATATAATATTTTAAATAAAAAGTAAAACTCAAATAAAATATTTTAAGTTTCGGCTTTTTTTGGTAAGAGGGGATATATCCATAATTTAAATAATAAATATTATTCATTACGTTCAAAAAGAAAATCTAATATAAAAAAATGTGCCGCTTTCACTCAGGCTAAAATGTATATACATATATACATTTTCCCGTGAACATCCCTCATTTTTTTATATAATATTTTCTATTTTTCTCTTCAATCAAGCTATTTATTATTTAAATTATGGATATATCCCCTCTTGTAAAAAAAATCTAAACTTAAAAAATAAAATATCACTTGAATCAAAAGTAGAAATCTGATAAAATAGCTAAAAACAAAAGAAGCATTATATAGAGCAAAAAGGAGGCAAAAATGAGAATTAGATATAAAAAATGGGCAAGACCAGAATTAGAAGCAAGCAATTTTTACGAAGATAATCCAGAAGAATGGAAAGGAAAATGGAAAGAACATTTTAAAAATCCAGAAAATCCATTTATGATAGAACTGGGATGTGGCAAAGGACAGTTTATATCTAACTTAGCAATAGAAAATCAAAATATAAATTATTTAGCTATTGATTTAGTAGATGCAATGTTAGGATTAGCCAAAAGAAATGTTGAAGAAGTATATAAAGAAACGAATAAAGAGCCTGAAAACATTTTACTTACTAGATTTGACATAGAAAGAATAAATTTAATACTAGAAAAAGCAGATAAAGTTGAAAGAATATATATTAACTTCTGCAATCCTTGGCCAAAAGGAAAACATAGAAAGAAAAGGCTAACACATAGTAGACAGTTAGAAAAATATAAAGAATTTTTGAAACCTGAATCTGAAATATATTTTAAAACAGATGATGACAGCTTATTTGAATCAAGCTTAATATATTTTAAAGAAAGTGGATTTGAAATATTAAAAAAGACATATGATTTACACAGTGAACCAATATTTGAAAAGAATATTGAAACTGAGCATGAGAAGATGTTTTCAGAGCAAGGAATAAAAATTAAAGCTTTAATTGCGAAATTAAAATAAGGAAGATGAGATAATGAATGAAAAAGAAGTCATAGAGAATAAAAATAATAAGGATTTTGTATTAAAGGCAGTAAGTGAAAATGGAAAATTTTTAGATCTAGTATCTCCGGAATTGCAAGATGATAAAGAAGTTGTAATGACAGCTTTAGGACAAGATGCAGAGGCTTTGGAATTTGCTAGTCTTAATTTAAAAAATGATAAAGAAGTTATTATGAAAGGAGTAGAAGGAGCTCCTTGGACAGTATGCTATGCTTCTGAGACGTTGAGAGAAGATAAAGATGTTATTAAACAAGCTTGTAAAAGTTATGGACAAGCTTTATATTTTGCAAGCAAGGAAATAAGAGATGATAGAGAAATAGTAAAATTAGCAGTAGAAAATAAAGGTATAATAATAAAATATGCAAGTGAAAGATTAAGAAATGATAAGGAACTTGCAATAATTGCAGTAAAACAAAATAAACAAGCATATCATTTTATTTCTCATGAATTACAACAGGATGAAGAGATAAAGAGTTTGATGTAGATAAACAGATTGGATATTTAAAACAACAATTTAAAGCACAAGATTTAAAAAAATACTTGTGCTTTTTATATTTTACTTATATAATGTATGTAAAATAGAATAAGGAGGAAAAAATGTCATTTATAGAAGAAATAAAACAAAGAGCAAAACAAGATATAAAAACTATAATACTTCCAGAAGCACAAGACATTAGAACATTAAAAGCAACAGAGCAGGTATTAAAAGAAGGATATGCAAAAATTATTTTAGTAGGAAATAAAGAAGAAATTGAAGAAAAAGCACTTGAAAATAAAATTGATATATCAGGAGCACAAATAATAGAACCAACAAACTCTGAAAAATATGAAGAATATGTAAATTTATTATTTGAATTAAGAAAGCAAAAAGGAATGTCATTAGAAAAAGCAAAGGGGTTAGTAAAAGATCCTGTATATTTTGGAATGTTAATGCTTAAAGATGAAAAAAGTGAAGCGGATGGTTTGGTATCAGGAGCAATTCACTCGACAGCAGATACATTAAGACCAGCATTACAAATATTAAAAACAGCTCCAGATACAAAGTTAGTTTCAGCATTTTTTCTTATGACTGTACCAGATTGTGAGTATGGCGAAAATGGAACTTTTATATTTGGAGATTGTGGATTAAATGAAAACCCAGATGATGAAGCATTGTCTGAGATTGCAATATCATCAAGTAAAAGTTTTAGACAATTAGTAGGAAAAGAACCAAAAGTTGCAATGCTTTCATATTCTACTTATGGTAGTGCTAAATCAGAATCTACAGAAAAGGTAATAAGAGCAACTGAAAAAGTTAGAGAAAAAGACAAAAATTTATTAGTAGATGGAGAACTTCAATTAGATAGTGCTATTATACCAGAAGTAGCTAACTTTAAAGCACCAGGAAGTCCTATTGAGGGAAATGCCAATGTATTAATATTCCCAGATTTGAATGCAGGAAATATTGGATATAAATTAGTACAAAGATTAGGAAAAGCAGAAGCATATGGACCACTTTGCCAAGGAATAGCAAGACCAGTAAATGACTTATCAAGAGGATGTACTAGCAATGATATAGCAGGAGTTATTGCAATAACAGCAGTACAAGCACAAGAAAAATAGTTGATTCATAATAGATATGAAACTAATAAAAATAAAAAAGGTCAATCTATTTTAAAATATAGATTTTGATCATTAAGGAGAGAGTATGAAAGTTTTAGTTCTAAATTCTGGTAGTTCTTCTTTAAAATATCAAGTGATAGATATGGAAACAGAGGAAATGCTAGTAAAAGGTTATTTTGAGAGAATAGGTCAACCAAATTCTTTTTTAACACATAAAGTAAAAGGAGTAAAACATAAATTTGAACATCAAGCCCAAAACCATGAACAAGCAATTAAGTTTGTATTAAGCAGGCTTACAAATGATCATTATGGAGTAATAAAAGATTTAAATGAATTAGCAGGAATTGGACACAGAGTAGTACATGGTGGAGAAAAATTTTCAGATGCAGTTATAATTGATGATAATGTAATTGAAGAAATAAAAAGATGCAGTGAATTAGCACCATTACATAATCCAGCAGCTGTCCTTGGAATGGAAGCTTGTAGAAAGGTAGTACCAAATGTGAAGATGGTAGCAGTATTTGATACAGCATTCCACCAAACTTTGCCAAAGGAAAGATATATATTTCCAATACCATATGAATATTATGAAAAATATAAAGTAAGAAAATATGGATTTCATGGAACTTCTCATCAATATGTATCTCAAAGAGTTGCAGAGTTAATGCAAAAGGACATAAAAAAATTAAAAATAATAAATTGTCATTTAGGCCAAGGTGCAAGTATAAGTGCAATTCAAGATGGTAAGTCAGTTGAAACAAGTATGGGACTTACACCTCTTGGCGGAATAGTTATGGGAACAAGAAGCGGAGATTTAGATCCATCTGTTGTAACTTATATAATGCAAAAAGAGGGATCGTCATATAAAGAAGCAGAAGAAATTTTAAACAAAGAATCAGGAGCATATGGTGTATCAATGGTATCAGTAGATTTTAGAGATATAGAAGTAGATGCTGAATCAGGAGGACATCATGCAAAACTAGCTTTAGATATATTTCATGATACAGTTGCAAGTTATATAGCAAAATGTATGGTAGCTATGAATGGAGTAGATGTAATAACATTTACAGCAGGTGTAGGTGAAAAAGGACCATTATCAAGAAAGGCAATCTGCGAAAAATTGGAATTTTTTGGAGTGAAAATTGATGAAGAAAAGAATAAAACAAGAGGAGAAGAAGCAGAAATATCATCTAAAGATTCAAAAATAAAAGTTTATACAATACCTACAAATGAAGAATTAATGATAGCAAGAGAAACAATGAGACACTTGAGGGACAGGTCTTAAATGTCTCATTGTCAATGTAGAAACTATGTAAAGTATATTTATATTTATTAAATGAGACATTTAAGACCTGTCCCTCAAGTGTCTCAAAGAAAGGAAGAGTAAAAAATGAAGATTTTAGTATTAAATTGTGGTAGTTCATCACTAAAGTATCAATTAATTGATATGGAAACAGAGGAGGTCCTAGCTTCTGGAAAATATGAAAGAATTGGAGAAAAAGAAGCTTTTATTACACACAAAGCACAAGGAAAGAAAGTAGAGATTAAAAAGCCAGCATATGATCATAAAGAAGCTATTGAGTTTACATTAGCTCAACTTACTAATCCAGAATACAAAGTAATTGATAGTTTGGATGAAGTAGAAGCTATTGGACATAGAGTTGTTCACGGAGGAGAAATATTTAAAGAATCAGCAGTAATTGATGATAAAGTAATAGAACAAATTGATGAATGCTCAGAGTTTGCACCATTACACAATCCAGCAGCTATTCTTGGAATGGAAGCTTGTAAGAAAGTTATGCCTGGAAAACCAATGGTAGCAGTATTTGATACAACATTCCATCAAACTATGCCTAAAGAAAAATATGTTTACCCAATACCATATGAGTATTATAAAAAATATGGAGTAAGAAAATATGGTGCTCATGGAACTTCACATATGTATGTTTCACAAAGACTTGCTGAAATTGAAAATAAAAATATAGAAGATTTAAAAATTGTAACTTGTCATTTGGGTCAAGGTTCTAGTATTTGTGCAGTAGATGGCGGAAAGTCAATCGATACAAGTATGGGACTAACACCATTAGGTGGAATTCCAATGGTAACAAGAAGTGGAGATTTAGACCCATCTGTTTTAACATATCTTATGAAAAAAGAAAATATATCAGCTGCTGAAATGGAAAATATATTAAATAAAAAATCAGGAGTTGCTGGAATATCAGGATTAGCTCCAGATTTTAGAGTTATTGAATTAGAATCATATGAGGACAATGAAAGAGCAAAAATTGCTATGGAAAGTTTTAAATATGCAGTTGCAAGTTATATTGCTAAATATGCAGTAGCTATGAATGGAATTGATTATATAGTATTTACAGGAGGAATAGGAGAAAATCAAATTAATATTAGAAAAGGAATTTGCGAAAAATTAACTTTTATGGGAGTAGACGTAGATGCGGATGCAAACAATATGAGAGGCGAAGAAAAAGTGATTTCTAAACCAGATTCAAAAGTTAAGGTGTATGTAATACCTACAAATGAAGAACTAATGATAGCAAAAGAAACACAAAGGCTTGTAAATATTATATAATAAATGGAGGAATTCAACATGAAATTTGAATTTGATGAAGATGAATTAGATTTTAAAAATGAAATAGAATTAATGAATCTTCAAAGGAAAATGCAAGAAAATCAATTTACAAGAAATCAGAGTATAGGATTTAATATGGATGCATTATATAACCTAGCAAATAAAGACGAAAATAAATAGACAAATATATGTTACATAGGAAGAGGATGTTATGAAAAAAGTTATAATAGATATACTAAAGAAATACAAATGGGAAATATTATTACAGGTTATATTGCTTCGGAATAAATATATATTTATTAACATATCCAGCCAAAATTATTGGTAATATAGTGGATATGCTATATGATATAGAAGCAAATAAACAAAATATTATAAACAATACATATTACCTTTTAGGAATATGTATTGTCTTGTTAATTGTAAGAATACCTTGGAAATATTTTGAAACAAGCATTTCTAGAAAATTTGAAAAAGATATAAAGATAAAATTATTTCAGAGATTTTTAAAATTAAAATTAAAAGATATACAAAATATAAAAAATGGAGAGATTATGTCTTATTTTATGAAAGATATAAACGAAATCAGAACGACTATGCGTAGAATTTTATCTCATGGGACAAGAATAATTTTTATATTTGTTATTGCAACATTTCAAATGATACAAGGAGTAAATCTACAATTAACAATTGCTATTATGATTCCTATTATTATAGGATGTTATTTAGTTGTTGTCATTAAAAAATATGTAGAAATTAGTTTTAAAAAAGCACAAGACAGATTTACTGAAATGTCAGAATACATTCAAGAAAGTACAGATAGTATAAGAACAACAAAAGCTTATTCTTGTGAAGGAGAACAATTAAAAGAATTTATTAGAAAAAATAGAAAAGTACGACAAAGTGATAATACAGTTGATATTTATTCTAATTTATTAACTATGTGTTTAAATATGTGTTTTGGAATATGTTATGCAATTTCTTTGTTATATGGTTCTAGGTTAGTAATAGATGGAACGATAACAATAGGAGAATTGGTTACATTTAATGGTTATATTGCTTTATTTGTAAATCCAGTTATTTGGCTTCCACAATTGATCTCAAGATTTAAAAGAGCACAGATATCATATCATAGATTAGAAAAAATGTATGAATTAGAACCAGAAAAGTTAAATGAAAAAAGTTTGCCAAAAGAAAGATTAGAAGGAAATATAAAAATACAAAACTTGAGTTTTAATTATCCAGGAATGATTGATAAGGCGTTAGAAAATATTAATATAGAAATAAAAAAAGGACAAACATTAGGAATTATAGGTACAATAGGCAGTGGAAAAACCACTTTAATGAATTTGTTAGAAAGACTATATAGTGTACCAGATGGAAAAATAAAAATTGATGGTAAAGATATTAATCAAATACCTATAGAAACTCTAAGAAACAATATATGTTATATTACTCAGGATAATTTCTTATTTTCATCTACATTGAAGGAAAATATTAGTTTATTTAGAGATGAATATGATGATGAAGAAATCAAAGAAAGTACTAAAAAAGCTATTGTGTATGAAGATATAAAAAAGATGCCAAAAGGAATTGAAACAGTAATAGGAGAAAGAGGAGGAGATTTATCAGGAGGACAGAAACAGAGAGTATCTATTTCTAGAGCATTCTTAAAAGAAAGTAGGATATTAATTTTTGACGATACTTTTTCTGCGTTAGATAACAGAACATCCGAAAAATTGATAGAAAATATTAAAGAATTATCTTCTGAAAAAACTTGTATTATTATTTCAAACAAGGTATCAGATGTAAAATATAGTGATAAAATTATTGTATTGGATAAAGGAAACATAGTTGAAGAAGGTACACATGAACAGTTGATACAAAATGAAGGAATTTATAGTGGATTTTACAATCAACAATCAACAAAAGCAGAACCTATTTTTTTGGTATAATATTATAGTGAAGGAGAAACAAATGAAAAATAAAACATTACAAAGAGTTTATAAAATGTTAAAACCACAAACAAAGGCAATAATTATCATATCAATTTTATCAATTATTATTAATATTGGAGAAGTAATAAAACCATATTTGATTAAGATTGTTATGGATGACTATTTGAGTAGTGGATTATGGCAAAAAGGAATTATATCAATAGGAATTATAGGATCTATTTATATTGCTATTGTATTAATAGGAAATATTTTAGATTTTATAGTAACTACTTCAACAAGCATGATGGGAGAAAACGTTATTTACTCAATCAGAAATAAATTATACAAATATATTCAATATACTAATATTCCTTTTCATGATAAGACGCCATCTGGAACGTTGTTTGTTAGAATTACAAGTGATGTAGAAGATATTACAACTCTTTTTAAAGATGTTATTACAACATTTGTAAAAGATATAGTATTGATTATTGTATTTGCAACAATGATGCTAGTACTTGATTATAGACTAGCATGCTTATGTTTTTTACTTGTTCCATTTGTTATTTTTACATCAATTTTGATTACTAAAATTAGTAATCAAGTACAAGAATATTCTAAAAAAGTAAAAACAAAGTTAAATATATTTTTAGCAGAATCAATTTATGGTGTAAAATTAATAAAAATATTTAATAGACAAAAAGAGAAGGAAAAGGAATGTGAAAAGCTATGCAATAAGTTTTGGAAATCAAGAGTTCCAACAGCATTTACAGAGGGCTTTTTAGTTGCGTTTATGTTGATATTTGAAAATTTAGGAGTATCAATTATTATATGGGCTACTATAAATCATTTATTTGGAATTAGTTTAGAAGTAGGTGTTATTTATATATTTATTACTTATATAAAGCAAATATTTGAACCGATTAATCGTATTGTAGAAAATTTTGAAACGATACAAGAAGCATTAGTTTCAGTTAATAAAATATATGACATTTTAGAACATAAAGAATATCTAGAAGATTTTGAAGATGGAATCAAATTAAAAGAAATAAAAGGAAAAATTGAATTTAAAAATGTGTGGTTTGCTTATGAGGGAGAGAATTGGATTTTAAAAGATGTAAGTTTTACAATTGAACCTGGACAGAGTATAGCTTTGGTTGGCAAAACTGGTTCAGGAAAAACAACAATTATTAATTTAATTAATAGATTTTATGAAGTGCAAAAAGGAGAAATTTTATTAGATGGTATAAATATAAAACAAATTAATTTACGTTTGCTTAGAAAAAAAGTAGGAGTTATTCTTCAAGATCCATTTATTTTTGCCAAAACAATTAAAGAAAATATAGAATTAAATGAAAATTTATCAGAACAGGCAATCATGGAAACAATAAGACTATCATCAGCAGAAAAATTCATAGAATCTCTTCCAAATGGTATATATGAAATAGCGCAAGAAAGGGGAAGTTCATTCTCAGCTGGACAAAAACAATTATTAGCTTTTGCAAGAATATTTGCTCATAATCCATCTATATTTATATTAGATGAAGCAACAGCAAATATTGATACTCAAACAGAAGAACTAATTCAAAAGTCAATTGATAAAATATCAAAGGAGAAAACATCTATCTTTATTGCTCATAGGCTTTCTACTATTATTAATGTAAACAAAATTATAGTATTGGATAATGGAAGGATTATTGAAGAAGGAAGTCATAAGGAGCTGATAAATATTCCAAATGGATATTATAATAAATTATATAATGCATATTATGAAAGTTTAACTGCATAATTACTATAATAAAAAAGATAAAAAAATTAATTTTTTATCTTTTTTATATTGACAACAACTAGAATATATGATTAAATATCAACCATAAGCAAAAAGACAAGTTTTACTTATTAATTACTACGAAGGGAGGTGAATTTATGGAAGAAAATGTTACAATTATGACTGTATTACAGGAACTTAGAGAATTTAGAAACGAAAATAACAAGCGTTGGGAAGAAAATGATAGACGCTGGGAGGAAAACAATAAGTGCTGGGAAGAAAATGATAAACGCTGGGAAGAAAACAATAAACGCTGGGAGGAAAACGATAAGCGATGGGCTCAGAATGAAAAACGTTGGATACAAAATGAAAAAATATTAGAATTAATGGACAGCAGATTAGATTTGGCAGACAGTAGGCTAGATTCTATAGAAAAAGTAGTATCAAATTTAGAGGAAGAAAGAAAAAGAGACAGAAAAGAAATTTTAGATGTTTTAGATACAATGCAAAAAAGCATTGATAAACAATTTAAAAATATGCACAATTATATGAATGCTCAATTTGAAAAGTTTGATGCAATAAACGCAGTAAATAACATAGAACATACTGAATTCAAGCAGTTACTTCAAGCATATGGAATTAGAATGAATTTACAAAACTCTAGAATAGTACATTTAGAAGATTGGAAAAATGGATTAGAGGATAATGATATAATATTAGCTCACTAAAAAATATTAATAAAAGTAAATAATAAGTAATAATATAAGAAGTATAAAAAATAATAAAAAATAAATAATTAAAGTATTGCAAAACATAAAAAATGTGATATAATATTTAACATAAATGAAAAAACTATAACAAGGACACGGTAAATAATTAAGTATCTTAAAGAGAGCCAAAGGTTGGTGCGATTTGGTAAGTAAAAATTATTTATTATCACCTTAGTTTGTTACTAGTTGAAAAGATAAAGTAAGCTAGTCGTATACCTGCGTTAAAGGGAAAAGAGAGAGTGGATTGTATTGTAAAAAATATATATTTACTAACTTAGGTGGTACCGCGGAATAGAAAAATCTTTTCGTCCTAATAAAAAAATAGGATGAAGAGATTTTTTATATTCTTTAGAAATCTTTTAAAAGATAAGTGTCAAAAAACAAATAGCCCAAACAGGGAGAAGGAGGAGTTTTATGTATAAAAAAGTAGAATTGAAAAATGGATTTGTTGGCATGGAACAGGAAGTAGCTAAAAAATGGAAGGAAAAAGACATTATAAAAAAGAATTTTGCAATGAATGAAGGAAAAAGATATTTCACTTTTTATGATGGACCACCAACAGCCAATGGAAAACCACATGTTGGACACATCGAGACAAGAGTTATGAAAGACATTATTCCAAGATATAAAGTTATGAAAGGATATCATGTAGACAGAAAAGCTGGATGGGACACACAAGGTTTACCAGTAGAATTGGAAATTGAAAAAAAACTAGGAATATCTGGAAAACAACAAATTGAAGAATATGGAGTAGAGAAATTTGTAAAAGAATGTAAAGAAAGTGTTTTTACATATGTAAATATGTGGGAAGATATGACTAACAAAGTTGGATATTGGGTAGACATGGAACATCCATATATAACATATGAAAACAAATATATTGAATCAGTATGGTGGGGAATTTCTCAAATGTGGAAAAAGGGTCTTTTATACGAAGGACATAAAGTTATGCCATATTGTCCAAGATGTGGTACAGCTCTTTCTTCTCATGAAGTAGCTCAAGGATATAAAGATGTTAAAGACTTAACTTGTATTGCTAAATTTAAAATAGTAGATGAAGATAAATATATTTTGGCATGGACAACAACTCCATGGACACTTCCATCTAATTTAGCTTTATGTGTTAATAAATCATATGATTATGTAGAAGTAAAAGCAAATGTTGGAACAAGTGAGGATCCTAAATTTGAAACTTATATTTTAGCAAAAGACTTGACTGAGAAAGTATTAAAAGATATACCATATGAAATTCAAAAAACATTTAAAGGAGAAGAATTATTAGGAATTAAATATGAACAACTAATGCCATTTGCAAAAGTAGAAGGAAAAGCTTTTGTAGTAATTCATGGAGATTATGTTAATTTAGAAGATGGTACAGGAATTGTTCATATTGCACCTGCTTATGGTGAAGATGATAGTTTAGTATCTAAACAAAATGGAATAGCATTTGTAAATTTGGTTGATAAAGAGGGAAAATTTGTTAAAGAAGTAGAACCATGGCAAGGAAGATTTGTAAGAGATTGTAATGAAGATATTTGCAAATGGCTTAAAGAAAAAGGAAAATTATTTAGTAAAGAAAAACATATGCACTCTTATCCTCATTGCTGGAGATGTGATACACCACTTTTATATTATCCAAAAGAAAGTTGGTTTGTTGCAATGACTAAGTTAAGAGACAACTTACTTGCAAATAACGATAAAATAAATTGGTATCCAGAAACAATAAAAACAGGAAGATTTGGAAAATTCTTAGAGAATGTTATTGATTGGGGAATTTCAAGAGATAGATATTGGGGAACACCATTACCAATTTGGCATTGTGAATGTGGTCATCAAGAATGTATAGGAAGCATAGAAGAATTAAAGCAAAAAGCAGTTGATTGTCCAGATGATATTGAACTTCATAAACCTTATATTGATGAAGTACATTTAAAATGCCCAGAATGTGGTAAAAAAATGACAAGATTCAAAGAAGTAATAGATGTATGGTTTGATTCAGGTTCAATGCCATTTGCTCAATTACATTATCCATTTGAAAACAAAGAAGAGTTTGAAAAACATTTCCCAGCACAATTTATTTCAGAAGCAGTTGATCAAACAAGAGGATGGTTCTATACTTTACTTGCAATATCAACATGTATTTTTGATAAAACTCCATATGAAAATTGTATTGTTTTAGGACATATACTTGATGAAAAAGGACAAAAAATGTCAAAATCTAAAGGCAATGGAGTAGACCCTATGATTTTATTAGAACAGGTAGGAGCAGATGCAACTAGATGGCATTTCTATACTGTATCAGCACCATGGCTTCCAACAAGATTGGGATTAAGCAATGTACAAGAAACACAAAGAGGATTTTTAAGTACACTTTGGAATGTATATTCATTCTATGTTTTATATGCAGAAATTGATCAATTTAATCCACTAGAATATAAAGAGTTTAAACCAACTAATATAATGGATAAATGGATAATTTCTAAATTAAACACATTAACAAAAGAAGTGGATGAAAAATTAGCAAGTTATGACATTACATCAGCAGCATTACAAATAGAAAGCTTTACAGATGAACTTTCTAACTGGTACGTACGTAGAAATAGAGAAAGATTTTGGTCACAAGAATTAACAGAAGAAAAAATAGGTGCATACTGCACATTATATAAAGTATTAACTACATTAATAAAAATATCAGCACCATTTGTACCATTTATAACAGATGAAATATACCAAAATTTAGTAGTAGGATTAGACAAAGAAGCACCAGAAAGTGTTCACTTATGCTTATGGCCAGAAGTTAATAATGAAGATATCAACCCAGAACTTGAAAAAGAAATGGACTTAGCATATAAAATAGTAAAACTAGGAAGAAGTGCAAGAAATGCAGTTAATATTAAGAATAGACAACCATTATCAGAAATGTTAATTTCGGTAGATACATTACCTAAATATTATGAAGATATTGTAAAAGATGAATTGAATGTAAAGAAAATTGAATTTGGAGCAGAAATGTCCGAATATGTAAATTTTGAAATTAAGCCAAATTTACCAGTATTAGGTAAAGAATATGGTAAGTTAATTCCAAAAATAAAACAGGAAATTGCAAATAAAAATCAAATGGATTTAGCAAACAAAGTGAAAAATGGAGAAGCAGAATATATTGAAATAGAAGATAAACAAATTCCATTAAATTCGGATAATTTACTTATAACAATGCAAGGAAAAGAAGGATTTGCATTTAGTGGAGAAGGAGAAATAGGAGTTGTTTTAGATACTCATATTACAGATGAATTGAAAAAAGAAGGATATGTAAGAGAAATTCTATCAAAAGTTCAAAATATGAGAAAAGATAAAGGATTTGAAGTACTAGATAATATTAATTTATATATATCAGGAAATGCAATGCTTGAAGAAGTAATTAAACAAAATGCTGAATTAATAAAACATGATACATTAACAATAAATATTATATATAACCAAGACAGAAAAGAATATACTGAAACTAATATTAATGGTGAAACGCTTAATATAGATGTAGAAGTTGTAAATAAGTAAGAAAACATAAAAAAGCTAAAAATTGTTTTAATTAAACGATTTTTAGTTTTTTTTAAATATATTAGACAATAACTATGCAAATAAAAAGAAATATGTTAAAATATTTTTATGTTTAATATAAAAATAAGAGGGGGATTATTAATATGTCAAAAGTTTTAGAAGATATATCAAGAACATTTAATGAATTTCTATTATTACCAAATTTAACAGATGAAAGATGTATCCCAAGTAAGGTATCTTTAAAAACACCACTTGTTAAATTTAAAAAAGGAGAAGAAGCAAAATATTATGCAAATGTTCCTATGGTATCTGCAATAATGCAATCAGTATCAGGAGAAGAAATGGGAATTGCATTAGCAAGAGAAGGAGGAGTTGCATTTATATATGGTTCACAATCAATTGAATCACAAGCTAAAATGGTTAGACATGTAAAGAAACATAAAGCAGGATTTGTTGTTAGTGATTCAAATGTAAAATCAGGAACACCATTAAAAGATGTAGTAGAATTAGTTAAAAAAACAGGACATTCAACAGTAATCATTACAGAAGATGGAACAGCAAGAGGAAAATTTGTAGGTTTAGTTACAGATAAAGATTACAGAATATCAAGAGATGATTTTGAATCACCAATTGATAATTTTATGACACCAAAAGAAAAAGTAGTATGGGCTAAAGAAGGAATTAATTTATCAGAGGCAAATGATATTATCTGGAAAAATAAGATTGCATGTTTACCAATTTTAGATGAAGAAGAAAAACTAAAATATTTAGTATTTCGTAAAGATTATGAAGAAAGAAAAAATAATCCAAATTCTTTATTAGATGAAAATAAAAGATATATCGTTGGTGCTGGAATTAATACTAGAGATTATGAAGAAAGAATACCAGCTTTAGTAGAAGCAGGAGTTGATATGATTTGTATGGATTCTTCAGATGGATATTCAGTATGGCAAAAAAATACAATTGATTTTGTAAGAGAAAAATATGGAGATTCTGTAAAAATAGGTGCTGGAAATGTTGTAGATAAAGAAGGATTTTTATATTTAGCAGAAGCTGGTGCAGACTTTATAAAAGTAGGAGTAGGTGGAGGCTCTATCTGCATTACTCGTGAAACAAAAGGAATAGGAAGAGGACAAGCTTCAGCATTAATTGATGTTGTAAAAGCTCGTGATGAATATTTTGAAAAAACAGGAGTATATATTCCAATTTGCTCAGACGGTGGAATAGTACATGATCATCATATAACAATTGCATTAGCATTAGGAGCAGATTTTGTAATGATGGGAAGATATTTTGCAAGATTTGATGAAAGCCCAACAAGAGTTGTTAAAAAAGGGAATGGCTATGTAAAAGAATATTGGGGAGAAGGCTCAAACAGAGCTAGAAATTGGCAAAGATATGATATGGGAGGAGATAAGAAGCTTTCTTTTGAAGAGGGAGTTGATTCTTATATTCCATATGCTGGAAGATTAAAAGATAATTTGGCAATTACAGTAGCAAAAATAAAATCAACTATGTGTAATTGTGGAAGCATTACTATTCCAGAATTGCATGAAAAAGCAAGATTGACCCTTGTGTCTGATGTTAGTATTTCAGAAGGTAGTGCACATGATGTTATTTTAAAGGAAATTGATAGTCAATATACATAAAAATAATAATTATATTACTGAAAAACTATAAGATATTATTATATTAGTCATGTACGTAAGAAAAGGAGGTATGTTTAGATGAATGAATTAAGAATTATTGATGTGATGAATGAAGCAATGTTAAAAGTGTTAAAAGAAAAGAATGCTGATTATGAAAAAAATTTAATGATTAAAAATTTATTAAAAGATGAAGCAGTATTTTTTAAGATAGATAAATCAAAAGCTTATGAAATATTAAAAAATGTTGGAGTAAAACAAGAGCAATTAGAAAATGTTTATAAAAAATTAATATCTTCAGATGTATTCTATGATTTATTAAATAGGAAGATAATAAAAAAAGATGATAAAAATATACTTATTAAATATACTATTTATCGGTTATGATGATTTATTTAAGAAAAATAAATAATAATGGAGGAAAATTTGATGCAAGACAAATATATAAAAGAATTGTATAATGAAGTGAACCAGTCATTAGAAGGTGATTATAAAATAATATTAGAACCAAAAAGAAAATTGACAGATAAATGGATTGAATATGATCAGGTAAAGTGGGAATTAGAAGAACCAATTAAGAGTTTAGTAAAAAAATTAAAAAAGGATAATACTATTAGTTTTGAAGAAAAAGTATTAGAGATATATAAATATATATGTTTGAATTATATATATGATGACAATGTTTTATTTTTCTTTAAAAGAGATACTAGCGATATAAATAATATAAAATATATAGCTGTGGATTGGTATGGACGAATAATTGATGAAACATGGAAAGAAAATCGAAAAAAACATAATAGAAGAGTATGCTATGAATTTGCTAGATTTTTCGCAAAAGCTATAAACGAACTATTAAAATCTGATGATGAAATTGAAGCTGTTATGATTGGAGATGTAGATAACCTACATTATTTTGTGGGATTAACAGGATCTTTATATAGCATTATTTTAGATTTAGATGATTTTAATAATATAAAAGATCTTACACGACTAAAATTAGGATTAACAATTAATGGAATAAGGATAATTAGAGATAATTATGGAAAATTTCAAAAAGTAGTTGAAAATTTTAATAAATATAGACTTGATGAATTAGATGAAGTAAAAAGATTAGAAAAACAAAATATAATAGAATATTTTAGTGAAATTGTAGAAATATTAAAAAGTTATAATATTGATTCACAAGGTTTTATGGAATATATGCGATCAAAAATTGAAAACGAAGGAATTGAGATAGAAAAAGTTTGGAAAGAAATTAAAGGAAATATGGAAAAAAGATATGTAAGATGTTTATTATTCTATTTTGATTCTAAAACTTATTTACTTGATAGTGTCAATAAAACATTAAATGTAATTAATAAGGAAAAATTAGATAAAGAAGTTTTTGTATTAAATCCAGAGGAAAGTCAATATCTATATTTTGGAGGATAATTTTATATATTTAAGTAAAATAAATAATTATTTAGGGAGTAAATAAAATGAGTACAAGTATTATAAAACTTATCAAGTTGAATGAATTAGTTAGTTTATATTCGAGAAGAAAACCAAAAATTGTGTTAAACCCAGAAGAAGAATATGAAAATAAAGAAGCTTTAAATGACGATATAATATATGATAAAGCAAAATGGAAAATAGCTGATGAGCATCAAGTTTTTATTGATAAATTATCAAAAAACAATTTATTAAGTAATGAAGATAAAATTTTATATGTTTTTGATAGATTGTGTAAAGAATATACATATGATGATAATTTGTTATCTTATATAAAAAAAGTAGATGATGAAAAATTTGTGTTACCAGATTGGTACGGAAGAGACATAAATTCTGAATGGGAAAAGAATAGAGAAAAGCATAATAGAAGAGTTTGTTATGAAGTATCTAGATATTTAGCAAAGATTCTTACAGAATTATTTAAAGATAAAGAAGATTTTAATATTTGCATTCTTTGGGATAAGGATCTTACGCATTATTTTGTAGGATTAACTTGTGATGAATATAGTTTAACTTTAGATTTAGATGATTTTAATAATATAAAAGATCTTACAAGACTAAAAACAGGATTAACTATTGAAGGCATAAATATATTAGATGATGATAAAGGTAAATTTAAGTATGCACTTACAAATTTTAATGAAGGTAGAAGCAAATACGCGATAAAAAAAATCGAATCTGAAATAAAGTTTTTAACTATTAATGAAGATGAGAAAAATAAAGAATTTAAAGAAATGGAAGAACCAGATGATATTATTTTTCTAAAATATGCAATAGAAATATTAAAAGAACAATATAATATTGATTCACAAGGCTTATTTGAATACATGAAGGAAATTGTTGATATTAAATTAGGCCCAGAATCAAGACAGAAAATATGGAAAAAATTAGAAGGAAATTTTAATGAGGAAACAAGATATATAAGATCTTTAATTTTGAATGTGGAAAATAAAAAATATTTGATAGATGTTGACCAAAAGATATTAAGACCATTTGATGAAAAGGAATTAACAAAGAAAAATGCAATTTTTATACCATATAAAGAACTTATTCGTAATTGGCGGACGTGATCGCTATGATGGTACATAATAAAACGAGTTAGTATAAACTTTTAGTAGGAAAATTTAAGAAAAAAATTGAATAAGAGATACCAATTTGATAGAATGTTTTTATCAAGAAAAAAATAACATTCAAAGAAGGAATCTCTTATGTATTCAATTATACAAAAGATTTATGAAAAAAACAACAAAATTTTAAAAGAAGGATTAAAAAAAGTATTATCAGGAGAAGATGTAAGTTCTTTAACAGTTGCGATAAAAGAATTTACATATGTTTTAGGAAAAGAATTATTTTCAGAAATAGCAAAACAATTAGATGAAATAATATTTGAAGATAATAAAAAGAAAAAACAATATGAGCCAGTAAGATTTCAAGAAAAAAGTTTAATAACCAAAAATGGAAAAACAAAATTTGAAAGAAGATATTACAAAGATAAAGAAACAGGAGAATATTTATATTTAACAGATGCAGTGCTTGGAATAGATAAAGGTGAAAGAATAGACAAAAAAGTAAAATCAGAAGTAATTGAAAGAGCAAATGACCAATCATATAACAAATCAGGAGTTGAATGGATAGAAAAATCAGTGTTTGTATTAGATTTATTTCATTTAGAAAAATATATAAATCACTTAAATTATGATGAATATTTAAAAAGTAAGTTGCAAGAGGCAATTGACCAATATGACCCAATAAGTACAGAAAATATAATGAATGAAGCAATAAATAAAATAAAACAAGAAATAAAAGAAGATGAAGAGTTAAGAAGAAACACAAAAAGATTAAAAAATAGATTAAAGAAAATAGAAAATACAAAAACATACTTAATGAATCAATGGTCTGGAATAGAAGCACATGATAAATATAAAGACAAATTAACGGGATGTTGCCAAGAAGGTCAAGTGCATCATACGCTATCAGAAAGAATGAGCACAGATGCAAAAGTATGGTGTGAAAATGGAATAGATGAAATGAGCCAATTAAGAGCATTTACGCAAAATGGTGGAAGTATTTACCAAAAAATAATAGATATTTCAACGAAAGAAAAAAATAAAAAAATTGAAGTATTAGAAAAAAGAATAAGAAAGAAAGCAAATAAAAAATTATTTGGAACAACAGGGGTATCAATCCCAACATTATCAGGAGCAAGAGACGAATTATATTATGAATTAAAAAATATCTGGTATGGAAAAGCAGCGTAAGTATTGAAATATAAGTAAATATGTGATATTTAAAAAAAGCCTATAAAAAGGTTTATTAAGTGATACTTGAAAATTAAAAACTAGTAAAACACATACTCGAATATACATATTTCACCAGTTCTTTAATAATTATTAAATTCTTAATGCAAAAAACCGAAACTTAAAACGATAAAATATTGACAAAAATGAAAAAAAGTCTTATACTAAATATGTAAACTTTTATTAAATTTTAGAGGAGTGACTATTTAATGATTAAAGTTGCAATTGCAACTACATCAATAGAAAAAATCCAGGGAATAAAAATTGCTTTTTCTCGGTTTTTTCATGTAGAAGAACATCAAATTGATGTTTTTGCAAAAAAAATAGAATCAGGAGTTTCAGAACAACCATTTAACAAACAAATTTATATTGGAGCTCTAAATAGAGTCGAAAATATAAAAAAGGAGACTAAGAATGCAGATTACTATGTAAGCTGTGAAGCAGGTATAGAAGGTTTCATGAATACTTTCTTTAATGTGCAAGTAGTTTGCATATATGAAAACAAAAATAAAAATTACTACTTTGGAAAAAGCACAGCTTGGCAAGTGCCTTCAAAAGATATTGAGGTAATTAGAAAAAATAATTTAGATTATTATTTGAGACAAAAGGGAATTAAAAAAATTCAGGATATTTTTGGTAATTCTTTTTCAAGAACAGAATCTATATCACAAGCAATCGAATTAGCTTTGGCTAGCTCTAAATTATTATAAATAAACTGGTTCTATAAAAAATGTTGGGTAGTTAAAAATTACTCCAACATTTTTTTATTATTTCTAATTATGTTACTACTGGCACAGCCGGAAGATTATATACATAAAAATAAACTTTGCATAAAAGTGAACTTCATTCAAGCAGTTCACTATAACATAATTAAAAAATAATATTGTCGTGTCTACTATTGCTAAAAACCTTCATATTAATTTTGACTTTATCTCTAAATGTTACCTTGCCTTAATGAATTTAAGGAAAACTCTGGTAAATATAAATATCAAGTTACTTTATTAGATGGTGAAACTCATAAAATAATTGATATTCTTAAATGTAAACACAAACTTCCATAAAGCAAAAATTCTTGCCAATCAATTTTATTAGACTAGATATATTTGTAATGCTTTAGATAAGTATTGCTTACAAAGAAAAAAATGCTTATTAGATATTATTCATTCTTACGAATTTTCTGATGTTAAATAGGTTCAGTAAAATCTTGAGTTTAATTAAAAAAATAACAAGTTTTCTACCCTCTATTATTAACATAGAGCCAAGAAACTTTTTATATGTAAATTGGTATTTTTATAAAATCCCTGCTGTTGGAATATAGCTTTCATCAGGAGGATACACATACTCATCGTTTGGCTTATTAGTTTTATTTATACTAGTTATTTTTACAATAGGCATATCGCCGTGATAATCACCTTTTATAATTTCACCAGTAATTTCAACCCAAGAATTATCTTCATATTCTAGTGCTTTATTATACTCACATAAAAATCCTACAATAACACTTTGAAAATCTGAAGAGATAATCATATCTCTAGCTAGAATAAATTGATTTTCTTTCAAATCTAATACTCTATAAACATAACCTGTAAAATTTATTTTCGTTCCAACATAATCATCTATATTTTCATGAACAGCCTTTAATACATTGGAATAATTATTTGTAGTTATTTTATTAACTCCATTTTGAGGAATACACGAAGAAGTATTTTCTGAATTCATAGCTCCATTAAAAACTTTAAAAATTACAACACCTAGAATACAAATTAAAAAAATAATCATTAAGGCAAAAATAAATTTAAATGTTTTACTACCATTAATTTTTACATTATACACAAACATAATCAATTTCCTCATTTCTAAAAATATAAACTTTACTAAACTTTATGTTAAAAATATAAAAATATGAATAAAACTTTGCTCTTTTGCTATAAAAACTACATTACAACAATTAGAAATACTTTTTTTTACAAATACCTTGCGAAAAAAAGATTTTAGTGATATAGTTACAAAGTATAAAATTAACTAAGGAAGGATTGAGTTCAAAATGAGCGTTTTAAACAAAATATTTAAATCTTACAGTGAAAAAGAAGTAAAAAGAGTTAAACCCATTGTTAATAAAATTAATGGCTTAGAAGAAGAAATGACAAAATTAACAGATAATGAATTAAGAGCTAAAACAGAATATTTTAAAGGACAATTAAAAGAAGGAAAAACATTAGATGACATATTACCTGAAGCATTTGCAGTTGTTAGAGAAGCATCGAAAAGAGTACTAGGTATGAGACATTTCGATGTTCAATTAATAGGTGGTATCATCCTACACCAAGGTAGAATTGCAGAAATGAAAACTGGTGAAGGAAAAACATTAGTAGCAACATTACCTGTTTATTTAAATGCTTTAGAAGGAAAAGGTGTTCATGTTATTACTGTTAATGATTATTTAGCAAAAAGAGATAGTGAATGGATGGGAAAATTATATAAATTCTTAGGACTTTCTGTTGGACTTGTAATTGCAGGAATGGAACCAAAAGAAAAGCAAGAAGCATACAATGCAGATATAACTTATGGAACAAACAATGAATTTGGATTTGATTACCTAAGAGATAATATGGTTATATATAAAGACCAATTAGTTCAAAGAGGATTACATTATGCAATTATAGATGAAATTGATAGTATTTTAATTGATGAAGCGCGTACACCATTAATTATATCAGGAAGAGCTAATGAATCATCTGACCTATATAAAAAGGCTGAAAATTTTGTATCAAGATTAACACCAAAAGTTATAGTAGAAGAAGATGTAAAAGACTTTGATCAAGCAGAAGATAATGAAAAATACGATTATATTGTTGATTTAAAAGCAAAATCAGCATCTTTAACACAAAAAGGTATAAAGAAAGCTGAAGATGCCTTTGGATTAGAGAATTTTAATGATTTAGAAAACTCTACTTTAGTACATCATGTAAATCAGGCTTTACGTGCACATGGAATAATGAAAAAAGACATAGATTACATTGTAAAAGATGGAGAAGTTTTAATTGTAGATGAATTTACAGGTCGTATTATGTATGGAAGAAGATATAACAATGGACTACATCAAGCAATTGAAGCAAAAGAGCATGTAAAAATAGCAGACGAATCAAAAACACTAGCTACTATTACATTCCAAAACTTATTTAGAATGTATGATAAATTATCAGGAATGACAGGTACTGCAATGACAGAAGAAGCAGAATTTGAGGAAATTTATAATTTAGACGTTGTTGCTATTCCTACAAATAAACCAATGGTTCGTAAAGATGAAAATGATGTAATTTATAAAAACGAAAATGCTAAATATAAAGCAATTGTAGAAAGCATAAAAGAAAGCCACGAAAAAGGACAACCAGTATTAGTTGGTACAGTATCTATTGAAAAATCTGAGAAACTTTCTAAATTATTGAAAAAAGAAGGAATTACTCATGAAGTATTAAATGCAAAATACCATGAAAAAGAAGCAGAAATCATTGCTCAAGCAGGAAAGTTTAAAGCTGTAACAATTGCAACAAATATGGCTGGACGTGGTACAGATATTATGCTTGGTGGAAACAGTGAATTTTTAGCAAAAGAAGAAATGAGAAAAAATAAAGTTTCAGCAGATTTAATTGAAGAAGCTAATACATATTATGAAACAGATAACAAAGAAATTTTAGAAGCCAGAGAGCAATTTAAAAAATTAGTTAAAAAATATGATGAACAAATTAAAGAAGAAAAACAAAAAGTAATTGATGCAGGAGGACTAAAAATCATAGGAACAGAAAGACACGAGTCTAGAAGAATTGACAACCAATTAAGAGGTCGTTCTGGACGTCAAGGAGATGTCGGAGAGTCTAAATTTTATATTGGTTTAGATGATGACTTGATGAAAATATTTGGTGGAGATACAATTACTAAAGTTTATAATACATTAGGTGCAGATGAAAACATGCCAATCGAATCAAGAATTATTTCAAATGCGGTTGAAAATGCTCAAAAGAAAGTAGAAGGTAGAAACTTCAGCATTCGTAAAAATGTATTAAAATATGATGATGTTATGAATGCACAAAGAGAAATAATATATAAACAAAGAAGAGAAGTGCTAGATGGAGAAAATATTCATGACAGTATCATAAATATGATAGAATTTGTAGCAGATAATATTCCAACTATGTTTGTTGAAGGCCAAACAGGAGAATTGAATATAGAATCTCTAAATACAGAAATAATAAATGTATTTGGAATTGATATGTTAGACTATATAAAACAAAATAAAAATGATGCTGAAAAAATAGCTGAACAATTGAAAAAGTTAGCTTTAGAAATATACAGTAAAAAAGAAGAAGAAATTACATCAGAACAAATGAGAGAACTTGAAAGAGTTGTTATGCTAAAAGTAGTTGATGAAAAATGGATGAATCATATTGACAGCATGGATGAATTGAAAAATGGTATAGGACTTCGTGCATATGGTCAAAAAGATCCAGTTGTTCAATATCGTCTAGAAGGATTTGACATGTTTGACGAAATGATAAATGATATTAAGTTTGATGTAACTAAAATTTTAATGCATATTAGACAACAAGGAGAAGTAAAAAGACAAGAAACTGTTAAGATTACAGGTGAAGCATTAGAGGCAATTCATAGTGTGGATGGTGGCTCAAAAATAGGAACAGATGTAGATAGAACAGTTAGAAATGAAGGACCAAAAGTTGGTAGAAATGATCCATGTCCATGTGGAAGTGGTAAGAAATATAAGAACTGTTGTGGAAAGTAGTATAAAATAAGAGAATATTTAAATTAAGTTTTAGAAAGTTGAGGAAATAAATATGGAAAGTTTTAATACTTTAGAAAAAGTAAAAGAATTATTTAATAGTGTTGGTTGTGAAGGAAACGAAAATTGTTATTTTGTAGCTTTAAAAGATTATAAAAAGGCTAAAAGCGGTGTTGTAGGAGGAATGGAATATCCATATAGTGGACTATTGATAAATGCAACAGAAAAAGGATTAGGAATATTTTATCTTAATCCAGAAAAGGCTTCTGATATTTTTTTCAAAATAGATGTTTCTAAGTTAAGAATAACTGAAAATTCATATTTCTTTATTCCTAATGAAAACATTAAAGAAATTAAAGTAAAAAAATACAGTATACTTACTAGCAAATTAAAAAGTATAACAATAAAAACTAATGATAAAAAGACACATCAATTATTTGCAAATCTAGAGGAAAGTACAATACCATACCATAAGGAAAATTTTGCTAAATTTGCAAGTAAATATGAAAAGTAAAAAAATTAAAACAATGAAATAAACAATTTAGTCAAATTAAAAATAATAATTAAAAAGGAGAAATAAAAATGAAAAAGAAAAGTATAATAGGAATTGTTGTAGCAGCTATTATAGTTACTATTATAGTAGCTATAGTTGTAACAATATTTGTAACGGGAAAAAGTAAGGAAGATACTACAACAGAAAGTTCTAGTTCAGAAGTGAGCAAAAATACAAAAGGAAATCATGATGTTTTTGAGTGTATAAAATTAATAGATCCTAAAAATTCAGTTGAAGAAATAAATGAAATTATTGGATTTGAAGGAAAATGTACTAACGAAGAAAATAAAGTTTATGTTTGGGAGTTAACAGAAGATACAAATGTAGAAGTTCAATATTCAAAAAGTAATGAAGGAAAGATAGAGATTTCATTTCCAAGTAAATTAATCGCTAATGACAAAGTTGATTTTTCTAGATTTAGTGAAATAAAGAAAGCATTAAATACTAAGGAATCATTGACATATGATCAATTTGTCGAGTTGGTTGGTGGTGTTGAAGGAACATTGAAAAGCAAAAATAGTTCAAGTTTAAAATATGAGTGGGACAATACAGAAGGTGGTTATTTATTCGCAACATTTAGCGTTCGAACAGGAAAATGTACATTCACTACTGGTAGATTCTAAAATGATATTATAAGGTATTGGGAAATCCCAATACCTTTATTTATAGAGAAAATTGAATACGTTATACGTAATTAATAGGAGGTGCATTTTGAAAAATAAGTATGTAATTTTAATAATAGTTACTGTTTTGCTATTTTGCTTAGGAAGTTTTATTGCTAATGCTACTAGGACAACAATTTCAGTTCCACTTGGAATGATTTTAATGTTAATGCCATTTGCTTGTTTAACTTTATTTGGTGAAATATGTTTAATCAAGGATATAAAAAGTATAATAAAAACTAAAAAAACAAAAAGAAATAAAAAACAAAAAAGCAGTATAATTTTGAGTACGATAGGGATGTCAATCCTTTTAATTTTCCAAATATTATACTGTTATTCAGCATTTTTTGATCTAATTAATGGACCAAAAGAAATAATAATATGTGATGCACGAATAGAATCCAAAAGAACAGGAGGAAAATATAGTCATATAAAATATTTCTTAACTGGTGATACATTAGCTCATGAATATAAATCAATATTGATTAGAGGAGATAAAGATAGAGAAAATATTGCTAGAATATTAGAACAAGATAATAATTTTAAGGTTTATTATTTTGAAAAATTAAATCAAATATATACTTTTGAAGTATATGAATAAAAAAGGAGAAATAAAAATGCCATTAATAATTGGATTGGTATTAATACCAATAATAATTTTCATAATAATAAAATCAAATTCAATTACAACCAAAAAGAGGGATAAGATAATATTAAATATATTACTTATTTTAATTTCAATACTATATATTATTTTATGCTTAATAATAAGAGTAGAGCCTTTTAATTTTGAAGACCATTATTCAACAGAATATATGTTTTATAATGGAGAATACATAGTATATTCTGGAATAATATTTATGTTCACACCTTTTATGTGGATTGTATTATTTCATTTTTTAAAAATGATTTTCTATTCAATTAGAGTTAGAAAAAATGCAATGATAAAAAAAGATGAAGAATATATATATTACAGAGGAGATCTTGATAAAGTTTCTCCTAGTATAATAATGTTTACTTCAACATTTGAAGTAGATATTAAAAAAAGCGTTTCTGCTACTATTTTAAAATTAAAACAGACAGGTTATATAGAAGAAAATAATGGAACATACATATACACGAATAAAGATGAATCTAATTTACTTGAAAGTGAAAAAATGATTTTAAATTTAATTAGATATAATAAATTTGATACAAGTATGTATAAAAAAGTAATTGAAAAAGAAACATTAGAAAATAAATATATAACAAGAAATCATGGAGGAAAAATATCTAGAATTATAAAAATAATAATTGCAATATTTGTACCAATTCTTGTGTTTTGTTTTTCACTATGGCTAGATGATTATCACTTTCAAAATTATCATGTTTATCCAGAAAATGATGGACATGCATATATATATTTAGAAAAAGAAAAGGATATAGAACAACTTTATAAAGAAGTTAAAGATGAGAATGATTATAAACATGATGGATATATATCATATGATTATTCTAAAATTAGAGCAGATAAGCTAGAATATGGTGTTGTAAGAAAAGCATTTTTCTTAAGTATAATTGTATCTTTCAGTCTAGGATTTATTCTTGTTTTTGTTTTAATAGGATTATATGTTATAATTGAACAAATAATTCATTTTAATAAAAATTACACTAGAACAATAAAAGGAAAAATTTTATTAAATAAAGCCTATGCTTTAAAAAACTATTTAAGCAAATATTCTCTGATAAAAAATCGAACGGAGAAAGAATTAATATTGTGGGAATATTATTTAATATATGCTGTTGTATTAAATGTTAATGTAAAAATTAAAGACGAAATAATAGAAAAATATGTAAGTGAAATTTAGGATTAATGATTCTATTTTAAATAATACGTGCGATTAGAAAGAATTGAATATGGAAATTTGACAAATATAAACTATCATGTTAAGATATAAAATATAATTAAGAGTATATCTAAGAAATAATGTATTTCGAGCGATATAGGATAACCTTATAATACAATGGTTATTTACACGATGTACAGATTTTTAAAATCTTGCAAAGGAGTCTTAAGAAGATTCTTTTGCAAGTTTTTTTATAGAAAGGAGCTGGAATGAATATGCCAAAATTCATACAAATAATTGGACCACAAGCAGTTGGAAAGATGACTGTAGGTCAAGAACTTGCAAAAATAACAGGATATAAACTGTTATATAATCACATGACAATAGAAATGGTTAGATTGATATTTGACTATGATAAAGAAGCTTTTAGAAAGATGAATAGTATAATTAGATATGAAATCTTTAAAGAATTTTCTAAAAGCAATGAAAAAGGTATTATCTTTACAGGATGTTTCGATTTCGGAAATAACTTTGAAAAAGAAAAAGCAGAAACTGATAAATGGATGAGTTTATTTGAAGAAAATTATACAGTTGAACTGGAAACGACATTAGAAGAAAGATTGAAAAGAAATAAAACTGCCAATAGATTAGAACATAAAGAGTCAAAAAGAGATTTAGAATGGAGTGAGAAAGATATATATAGATCTCTTGAAAAATATAGATTAAATTCTAAACCAGGAGAAGGAGAAAAAATATTTAAAAACTTTTATAAAATTGATAATACAAATATATCAGCAGAAAAAGTTGCAAAAATGATAAAGGAAAAATTTGAATTATAGTCAGTGATTTTGATTGACATAAAAACTTTAAAGTGATAAAATAAAACTACAATGTAAGTATTTATACATTGAATAAAATAATTTAATGTAGGAGGATTATTTATGGGAAAAAAATGTCGGTTCTATGTAGACATAATGGCCATGCATGAAGAAGTTACAGGATCATGTAATCTTGCAATAGTCAAATTTCCAAACGGAGAAACATTACGGTTTGTTACAGACTGTGGTTTGTTTCAAGAAAGGAAATATGATGAATTAAACAATGCATTACCATTCGACCCAGAAAAAGTCGATTTTTGTTTAATTACACATACTCATGTGGATCATATTGGTAGATTGCCATATATGGTAAAAAAAGGCTTTTATAGGTCGATTTATGTAACAGAAACCACAAACAAATTATTACCGCTAGCACTGAATGATAGCTTTAAAGTTTTGAGTTCAGTATCAAAAAGAAAAAATGTTAAATGTTTATATTCTGAAGCAGATGTAAATGAAATGATTTTGAATTTGCTTAAAAATTCCAATATGGATATAAAAAAAGCTCAAAATGGAATTATAGTAATTGATGAAATTGATAAAAAAGCAGGTCATGAAGTATCTCATGATGTTGCTGGAACAGAAGTTTTAAAAAGTTTGCTTAAAATTATTGAAGGAACAACGATAAAAGTTCCTGTAGAAATGGATTATTACAATGTAAAGCTTGCTGATTTTGATACTAAAAATATTATTATTATATTTTTAGGTGCTTTTTCTGGATTAGATATAATTAGAGACAAAAGGTTAAATTCTAATCCATTAGGTTTTTCGATTAAAGAGGAAACTCATAAATCAAAAGCGAAATTTTTAAAGCAGGATTTGGTTAAGTATGGTCTGCCAGAAGAATTTGTAGGAAGAATTGATACTATAGTAGAAATGAATGAACTTACAAAAAAAGATTTGGCACTGATATTAAAAAAATCAGAATTATCCATATTTAAAAGGTACCAAAATGAACTTAGCAATATGGGAATAACATTAATCTATAATGATGATTTGTTTGAAAGTATTGCAGAAAAATCACTTGTTCTTGATACAGGTGCTAGAGAGCTTAGTAATACTGTAAATTATATGTTTGAAAACATAGTGTTCGATGTTCTTTCAAATCCTAACAAATACAAAAAATGTATTTTGGATACAGAGATTGCTCAGAATAATACAAAGTATACATTGTCATGATAACAACAAAGTTGTCTTATGGAACTATTCTATAAGGCAATTTTGCTTTTTTAATGAAATGGTAATTCTTAGATTTTCTTGAAAAATTAGTAATCTTGTGGTATAATATATCATATAAAACTTTATTATCCTGTTTTACAGGTTGACATATAGACATTTATATAAAAATATTATTTTCAGGAGGAAAAGAAAATGAAAGAGAAAATTCGGGAAAAATTGATATCAGCCAGCTATAAAAAGGGCGCCAGTGTAGTATCTGAAATTATAGCATTAGTTTTGGCTATAGTGTTAGTACTAACTTGTGATTTCTATTTTATAGCCTGGTTTCCTATCATTCTATCACAAATTATTGTAGCGATTAATAAAACAGGCAGAGAAGTTGTTGAAAAAAACAAACTATTTCTAATCGTTTTGAGTTATGATGGTTTCTGGTTCTTTGCAATGATAAGCTTAATATATGCCATTGGTTATGAAGTAATAAGATATAATAGTAGTACTTATGTAATGTTTTTACTTTTTATAAGCATTATGGATATTGTTGTAATTCCCCAAATTACTAAAATTTTCAAAAAGAAACTTATACAATAGTTTTCTCCCCACAGAAAGTTTCTCTTGTGGGGTTTTAAATTGAGATTTTTAACAAAAGTGAATATATTAGTAATATAAATGAATACAGCTAAAAATCTCTATAAAATATTTGTCATAGAACTGAATTTTTATATTATTAATAAAATTTTTATTAAATTAATACAAAAATAAAATATGATATAATGAAGCGGATTTTTATATGAGAGTGTTAAATTTGAATCAAAAAGAAATAAGTATAATATTTAGTAAGATGGAGAAAAAATGAAAAGAATAAAAATGGAGAGCAAAATATTAATAATGTTAGCTTTATTTAGTAGTTCTGTTGGACTATAGGGAAATTTTAGACAATTATTGGATTCAAGATAATGGATTTTCTGCAACAGATATAAGTAACGTATTAAGCATAGGGACATTTGTATATGATTATAACCTTTATAGCTATTACTTGGCCAATATTAATTGGAGCAGCATATGAGGAGGTTTGTGATGGCCCATATATAAATTCGGTAGAAAAAGAAAAACAATTGTCTTTTACAAATATAAGATATATTGAGAGATTCTTAGGAGAAGCTATTGGAGTTTTCTTTTGTGGAACAATGTATGAAAAATACAACAAAATATTCTGCACATGCAAAGGCGGACGAAATGATTGAATTTTTAAACCAATTTAAGAATTTGAAATTAGTTTTAGTTAATCATGGAGAAAGCCGAACAAAAAACATTTTTGCAGAGCTAATTGTAGAAGAAGTTTGATACTAAAAGACAGGAACAAAATTGTATTATAGAAGCATTCGCTTTTTTAATGAAAACAATTGACTTAATCTTAGATTATCTGTAAAATAATACTATGAAAACATATAAAAATACAAGTGATATTAATAACTAAAATAAATAAGGAAGTGATAAAATGTTAGAATTAGAAGAAAATAATAATTTACTTAAGAACCTAAAACAAAAAATACAAGAATTGGGTGAATCTCTTTGACATAGCCAAGTTAGAAGAAAAATTACAAATATTAGAAAAGCAGACTATGGAAGAAAATTTTTGGAATGACAGCAAAAATTCTAGTAAGATATTAACTCAAATTAAAAACATAAAGAACAAAACAGTTGAATATAAAAAAATAAAAAATGAAATTATTAATTTACAAGAGTTGTCAGAATTAGTACAATTAGAGCCAGACGAAGAAATAGCAACTGATATATTAAAAAATAGTAATAAATTACAAAAAGAAGTAGAAAAGTTTGAGATTAGTACTTTTTTATCAGGAAAATATGATCAAAATAATGCAATAATAACAATTCATCCAGGTGCAGGAGGAACTGAATCACAAGATTGGGCAGAAATGCTATATAGAATGTATACAAGGTGGGCTAATAAAACTGGATATACTGTAAAAGAATTAGATTATTTGGAAGGTGAAGAAGCTGGAATAAAAAGTGTGACATTTGAAATTATTGGTGAAAATGCATATGGATATATGAAATGTGAAATGGGAGTACATCGTTTAGTTAGAATTTCGCCTTTTGACAGTGGAGGAAGAAGACATACTTCTTTTGCATCTATAGAAGTGCTACCAGAAATAACAGATGACATAGAAATTGAAATAAACCCAGATGATTTAAGGATTGATACTTATAGAGCTTCTCGGAGCAGGAGGACAGCATATAAACAAGACATCTTCTGCAGTTAGAATTACTCATATTCCAACAAATATAGTTGTAGCTTGTCAATCTGAAAGGTCTCAAATTCAAAATAGAGAGACTGCAATGAAGATGTTAAAGTCAAAACTAATAGATTTAAAAGAAAAAGAACAAAAAGACAAAATAGAGGATTTAAAAGGTGTACAGATGGATATTGCATGGGGAAGTCAAATTCGCTCTTATGTTTTTTGCCCATATACAATGGTAAAAGATCATAGAACTAATTATGAAGTTGGTAATGTACAGGCAGTTATGGATGGAGATATTGATGGCTTTATGGAAAGTTATTTGAAAATGAAAATATAAAATTTTAACATAATAAATTTAAGATGAATATAATATATAGAGCAGGTTTTTATTTGAATCAGCTCTATATATTTTTTAAAGAGGTGATCCTAATGGACACTATAGTTTTAAAATTTGGAGGTAGTTCTCTTTCTGACAATGAAAAATTAAAATTAGTAGCAAACAAAATTACAGATTTGTATGATAAAGGACATCAAATAGTAGTAGTTTTATCAGCACAAGGAAAAACAACAGATAAATTAATTTATGAAGCAAAGCAATTATCACATACAATAGATAAAAGAGAGATGGATTCTTTACTAAGCAGTGGAGAACAAATTTCGATAGCAAAATTAGCGATATTATTGAAATCGATGGGATATAAAGCAATTTCATTAACTGGTTGGCAAGCAGGAATTTATACTAATAATACTAATCAAGATGCTATCATAGAACAAATTGATATATCGAGAATTAAAAATGAGTTACAGCAAGAAAAAATTGTAATAATAGCAGGATTCCAGGGAATGAATGAAAAAATGGATATTACGACTTTAGGAAGAGGCGGATCTGATACCACGGCACTTGCTCTTGCAGCAGCATTAAAGGCGAAAAATTGTTATATATTTTCAGATGTAGATGGAGTATATACTACAGACCCTAAAAAAGTAAAAGATGCAAAGAAATTATCTGCATTATCTTATAATGAAATGATGGAAATATCAAGTGAAGGTGCAAAAGTGCTTCATAATAGATGTGTTGAAATAGGCGATAAATTTAAAATTCCAATTATAACAAAATCAACATTTAATCATAAACCAGGAACAGTTATTTCAGATATTATTGAGGAAAATACCATAAAAAGTATTATAAAAAAAGATATTTCTAGAATATCAATTGTCGGAAACGGAATTATTCGTAATTTCAATTCTATTCATGACATACTTAAGTTAATTGAAGAAGAAAAGTTGGAAATACTTAATTTTGAAATTTCAGAGTCTAAAATAAGTATTACATTTAAAGATATAATAGAAGATAAAATTGTAGATAAATTTCATTCTATTATTTTTAAATAATAACAAAAGGATATAGGGAAAATCTATATCCTTTTAATATTAAAAATAAATTTTTGTACTAATAACAAATTATCATATTATTGTTCTAAAAGAGACAAACTCTGAATATATATAATTTAGCAAGGTAATTAAATAAGGAGGTATGACAGATGACAATGGATGAGAGAAAAACAATTAATACAAGCGTAATACAAAATCTTATTTTGGAGAATAGAGGAAAATTAAGTATTTCGGGAGTATTAGATGTTTTAAGTTTTGATGATCAAGTTGTTATAGTTGAAACAGAATTAGGACTTTTAACAGTCAAAGGAGAAAATCTTAGAATTAATAAGTTAAGTATTGATACATCTGAGGTGATTGTAGAAGGAGATATTTCATCTTTAACATATAGTGACAGTAAAACATTAGAAAAGTCAAAGGGAAGTTTAATTAGTAAAATTTTTAAGTAATTAATTACATAAGGAGAGACAATGATGGTTACGAATCAAGCTTATTTATTTTGTATTTTTATAATAAATGGCATTATAATAGGAATACTTTTTGACTTTTTTAGAATACTAAGGAAAACTTTTAAAACTAGTGATTTAATTACATATATAGAAGATTCTTTGTTTTGGATTTTAACTGGAATTATTATTTTATACTCTATCTTTGTTTTTAATAATGGAGAAATCAGATTTTTTATATTTTTGGGAATTATACTTGGCGTTTTCTTATATATGCTTTTATTTAGTTCGTATATTATAAAAATAAATGTTAAAATTATAAATTTTATAAAGAAAATAGTATCAAAAATAATAGAATTTTTATTACTTCCAATTAAATATTTTTATAAGATTATAAAGAAATTATTTTTTAAACCTGTTTCTTTTGTTATTATAAATATAACCAAAAGTTCTACAAAATTATGGGAAAAAACAACAAAAATATTAGAAAAAAACAAAACAATAAAAAATAATGTAAAAAATTAAAAATATAGGAAGGAATTTAAAAGTTTATGTAGAAATATATAAATATGATATCCGTAAGGATTTGTACATTAGAATTGGAGAGATTAACTTATGAAAAAGAACAAAAAAATATATATAAAATTATTAATATTTATAATAAGTTTGTATGCTATATTTACACTAATTAGCCAACAAAACACATTAAACCAATATAGTAAAAATAGTCAAGAATTATCACAAAAAATAGAAGAAGAAAAGCAAGAAAAAGAAGAACTTGCTAAGAAAAAAGAAGATGTAAATTCATTAGAATTTATTGAACAAACAGCAAGAGAAAAATTATATATGTATTATCCAAATGAAAAGGTGTATATAGATAAAGGAATGTAATATAAATAATACATTCCTTTTATTGCACTCTTATTTTTTACCTTTTTTGTAAAATCTGTTTAAAATTTGAAAAAAATGTGTTATAATGAATACATTATTATATTCTTAAAAATTTCCCCAATTTATATAAAATTAATAAATCTCAATTAAAGGAGGTATTTATGCAAGATTTAGAAGAATTAAATTTAGCAGAGTTAAAAACACTAGCAAAAGAAAATAATATTAAAAATATATCAAAATTAAAAAAAGATGAGCTAATTACAGTTTTACATCAAATTTTACAACAAGAACCAAGAAGCGAGATTGCAGAAGGAAATTCTGAAACAATAGAAGATAAAGAAAATAATAAACAGCACTATGATGAAAACGGTGAACCAATTGTAGATTACAAATTGACAAATCAAGGAGACGAAATTGCAGAAGGTATTTTAGAAATATTGCCTGATGGATATGGATTTTTAAGAGGGGAGAACTATCTATCTAGTGATAAAGATGTCTACATATCTATGGTGCAAATAAGAAGATTTAGACTAGACACAGGGGATATTATAAAAGGAATTTCTAGATATAGAGAAGGAGAAAAGTTCCCATCTTTAATTTTTGTAGGGGAAGTAAATGGAGAACATCCTGAAAAAGCGATGAAAAGAAAAAGATTTGATGAACTAACACCAATATATCCAACAGAAAAACTAAAATTAGAAACAACACCTAACGATTACGCAACTAGAATAATAGATCTTATGTGTCCTATAGGAAAAGGACAAAGAGGTATGATTGTAGCTCCTCCAAAAGTTGGAAAAACAACATTATTAAAAAAAGTTGCTAATAGTATAAGCAAAAATAATCCAGAAGTTGAATTAATAGTATTATTAATAGATGAAAGACCAGAAGAAGTAACAGATATGAAGAGATCTATAAAAGGACAAGTAATACATTCTACATTCGATGAGTTACCTGAACACCATGTAAAAGTAGCTGAGATGGTTTTAGAAAGAGCTAAAAGACTAATAGAACACGGAAAAGATGTTGTCATATTATTAGATAGTATTACAAGATTAACTAGAGCTTACAATTTAGTGATTCCATCATCTGGAAGGACATTATCAGGAGGTATCGATCCTGCAGCATTACATAAACCTAAGAAATTTTTTGGAGCAGCAAGAAATATTGAATATGGAGGAAGTTTAACAATATTAGCAACAGCATTAATTGATACAGGCAGTAGAATGGATGATGTTATATTTGAAGAATTCAAAGGAACAGGAAACATGGAAGTACATTTAGACAGAAAATTATCTGAAAAAAGAATTTTCCCAGCAATTGATATTAATAAATCAGGAACAAGAAGAGAAGATTTATTACTTACTACTAAAGAAAGAGAAACAGTATTTGCATTGAGAAAAGCGATGAATAGTATGCCTGTTGCAGATGTAACAGAACAAGTTATAAGTCAAATGACACAAACAAAAAATAATACTGAATTTATAGAAAAAATGGATCACTATTTAAGAAGATTTAAATAATAAGGTAAAAATTTGAAAGAAAGTGATATAATATAATTAATACTGGTGTTTGGAAAATGAAATATAATGTAATAAGGAGTGAAAATATTAATATATGCAAAAATTTAATTATCATTCACATACGTATAGATGTATGCATTCAGATGCAGATATGCTAGATGAAGACTATATTAAAGACTACATAAAAATGGGCTTTGAAGAAGTTGCTTTTACAGACCATTGTCCTGAAAAAAATATAATAGATAAAAGACCTAGAATAAGAATGTTGTATGACCAAAGAATTGAATACCTTCAGAGCATACAAAATTTAAAAGAGAAATATAAAGATAAAATTATAATTAAATCAGGATATGAAGTAGAATTCCTACCTGGTGAAGAAAAAAATATACAAGAATTAAAAGATGAAACAGATATTTTGATTTTAGGACAACATTTTGTATATGGTAATGACAAAGAACTTAAAATATTAGGAAAATGTGATTTCTCAGAAGCAGACTTGTTAAGATATGCTGAATATATAGAAAAAGCAGTAGAATTAGGTATACCTGATATAATTGCTCATCCCGATATATATTTAAGCAAAAAAAGGAACTTTGGTAAAATAGAAAAAGAAGTAGCAACTAGAATATGTCAGTTAGCTGAAAAATACCAAATTCCGTTAGAAATAAATTTAAACAATATTTTTCAACGAACATATAACGAAAATAGAATTTTAAATAATTTTCCACTAGACGAGCAAAGAAAAAAATTGGTAAATGTTAATTATCCCAGACGAGAATTTTGGGAATTAGCAAGTAACTATAACTTAAAAGTATTATATGGATTAGATGCCCATTATAGAGGACAAATCCAAAAATGGAATGAATTGATTATTTTAGCAAATGAAATGATAGGAGAAGAAACAATAAATAAATTAAAATTTATAGAAAATATACATGACGCTAATGATGAAAAATATTTAAAAAAAATATTTTTATCAGGAATTGAAACAACATTAAAAGCAACAAATGATAAAGAATTAGAAAATAGAATAAAAAATTTTTCTAATTTTTAATAAAATATTTTTTTGAGGTGTAAAAATTGCAAAATATAAAAAGAGAACAAATAAGACAAAGATTTCCAGAAGATATTGACATTGGAAAAATGGAACAACATGCTATAAATTTAGCAACAACACAAACAGATGAATTATTAGATAAATATTTAAAATTGCCAGAAAGTAGAAATGGTGCATATATTAATTCTGATTTAATGAAGATGACATTTAAGTTCTATGCAGAAAGTTTAGAAAATAGAAGAAAGTATAATATGTCAGTAACAAACTCTGCTGCAGTACTTACGAATGAACTATATATTAGAACAATAAATAACAATAATATAAAAAGAAGTATATTTATACTAGGCCCTTATGGAGCAGGTAAATCATATTTTGCACAAGCATTATTTGAAAATAAAGAATTATTAGATGACAGTATTGTATATGAAGGCTCAATAACTCCACCTGCATTTGATGAAAAAGTTCAATTGGCTATTGATAATGGAATAACACCATATATCATTGCTTTAAATCCAACTTTAGAACTTTCCTTAAATAATATTAGAGAAAGAGCACAGGAAACAGGAAGAAATGTAGAAAAAAAAGAAGTATTAGATAAATTCTCGAATTTTTATAACTACATGGTAAACTTAGTACAAAAATTTAAAGGTATAGATTATTTAATATATAATAAAGAAACTAATGCTCCATTAACTACGGATTGTAGTAGTAAAAATTTAGAAGATTTATATCATGGCTCAAGAGAAGAAATTGAAATCGAATATGACAGAATTATTAAAGCTTTAGAACAGCGTGATAATGTGAATAAGATATCTTTAAAACACTTTTTAAAGGATGGACTAACATCTGGTTTAACATTTGAAGACACGTCTAGAGTAAAATCAGTCGAGGAATTATCTAAAAATAAAACAAAAAGTAAATAAGGAGGACTTTTATATGGTCAATGAATATTCGCGTAACTATACAGAAGTTTTAGAAATTCTAAAGTATATTCCAATTGACGAATACAATAAAATTCCAAAACAAAAGATTGAATTTTATGAAAAGTATAAGGATAGATCATATGAATATGAATATAATTTTAATATTATTTCAAAAAATACAAAATGTATTTTAACAAATTTATACAAAGATTATATTGCTAATGATAAAGAGAAAGAGCTTATAAATAGCATATTAAACTTGAATTGG
>ERZ1673740.237-NODE-237-length-70439-cov-10.855308_pt1 | contig 70439 bp, 54 predicted proteins | sample MGYA00580221_ERZ1673740 | MGnify/ENA primary metagenome ERZ1673740 (study PRJEB41218, sample SAMN15661786) | gut metagenome | host: Homo sapiens | place: Canada: London | collected 2015-08-20/2019-03-30 | study: EMG produced TPA metagenomics assembly of...
CGTCCACGGTGTGGCCCAGAATGTGGTAGTGGGTGTAGTCCTGCACCTCCACGATATGGCTGTGGCCGCCGGATGCCACCAGACAGAGGAAGGGCGGCTTGAGCTCCGGATGGGTCAGGTAAAGGGCCGCAATATGGCCCCGCAGGTGATGCACCGGAACCAGCGGCTTGTTGGCAGAATAGGCCAGCCCCTTGGCAAAGTTCACACCCACCAGCACCGCGCCGATCAGGCCCGGGGCAAAGGTGACGGCCACCGCGTCCACATCGTCCATGGTCTTGCCTGCGTCCAGCAGAGCCTTTTTGACTGTGGCGCTGATGAATTCGCAGTGGCGGCGGCTGGCGATCTCAGGGACCACGCCGCCATAAAGAGCCTGCTCCTTGACGCTGGTGGAGATGACGTTGCTCAGCAGGCGGCGGCCATCCTCCACAAGGGATGCGGCGGTCTCGTCGCAGGTGGATTCAATTCCTAAAACGATCATAGTTCAGTGGGCCTCCAGCCAGTTTTTGCCAGTGTGCACATCGGTGCTCAGGGGCACCGCGTAGTGCACGCAGCCTTCCATTTCCTCCCGCAGGATCTGCGCGGCCTTTTCGGCCTCCGCCTCCGGGGCTTCCACGATCAGCTCATCGTGGACCGTCAGGATCAGGCGGCTTTCCATCTTTTCGTCCCGCAGCCGCCGCCAGACACGCACCATGGCCAGCTTGATAACATCAGCGGCCGTGCCCTGAATGGGGGTGTTGCGGGCCATCCGCTCGCCGCTGGCCCGGATGTTGTGGTTGTTGCTGTTCAGCTCCGGCAGGGCGCGGCGGCGACCGAACAGGGTGGAAACGTAGCCGCACTGGCGGGCATCCGCAATGGTCTTTTCCATATAACCGTCGATATTGGGGAAGGTGGCCAGATAGGTCTGCAGGAAGGCCTCCGCTTCCTTGACGCTCACGCCGATGTCTTTGGAAAGGCTGTAAGCGCCCTTGCCGTACATGATGCCAAAGTTGATGGCCTTGGCGCTGGAGCGCAGGCGGGGTGTGACATCCTCAGGTCGGATGTTGTAGATCTTGGCTGCGGTGCTGCGGTGGATGTCGGCACCGGAGAGGAACGCCTCCTGCATGTGTGCGTCGCCGGTGACATGGGCCAGGATGCGCAGTTCGATCTGGCTGTAATCGGCATCCACCAGCACGCAGCCGGGCTTTGCCACAAAGTAGGCGCGGAGCTTGCTGCCCATCTCGGTGCGGATGGGGATGTTCTGCAGGTTGGGATTGTCAGAGGAGAGCCGCCCGGTGCGGGCCTCGGTCTGGTTGAAACGGGTGTGGATGCGGCCATCCTCGCCAATGACCTTGAGCAGACCCTCCACATAGGTGGAGTTCAGCTTCTGGCAGGCACGGTACTGGAGAATGTCCTCCACCAGCGGGATGTCCCGCAGCTTTTCCAGTGTTTCGGCATCGGTGGACCAGCCGTTCTTCGTCTTTTTGCCGTGGGGCAGGCCCATGGTATCAAAGAGCAGGGTGCCCAGCTGTTTGGGGCTGTTGGGGTTGAAATCGGAGGTGCCTGCCTCCATCTCGATGCGGGTCAGCACCTGATCCAGCTCCTGCCGCAGCTGCACGCCGAAGGCTTCGATGCCCTCACGGTCTACAAGGATGCCGGTGCGGGTCATATCGGCTAGCACCTGTGCCAGCGGGAATTCAATGTTGTTGTAGAGCTCGTCCTCGCCGTTTTCGGTAATCTCCGCCTTCATTTTGTCGAACAGGTCTGCCAGGAAACCGGCATCGGGGTACTCCTCACAGGAGAACGCTGACCTTGCATGGTAGCTGGTGGCAAGGGTGGTGAGCAGATAGTGGGAAGCGGAAGCGTCCAGCAGGTAGGCGGCCAGCTTGCCGTCCCAGACGATGCTGCTGCCCCGGCTGCCTGCGGCCATGGCTCTGGCGTAGAGGGGGGCGGAATCAAACACGTCCAGCGTCACCTTGGGGTCGTCCAGCAGGGAGACCAGCTCCTCCTCGGAGAGGGGATACACGGTGGTGTCCTGCACGGCGTACCAGGCCTCCGGCTGCACGATCGCGCTCTTTTTGCCCAGAACGGCGGGGCGCGCGGCCACCAGATAGTGGCCGGAAGGCTCTGCGGGCAGGGACGCAATGGCTGCGTCCACCTCCGGCAGGGTATCGGGGTCCTGTTCCGGTACGATGCCGTCCAGCCCGAACCGGGTGATGAGGGTCTGGATCTCCAGCTCCTGCATCAGACGGACAGCGGCGGGCTTGTTGCCCTCGGTCACCTTGTAGGCCCCTTCCGCTGTGTCGATGGGAGCATCGGTGCGGATGGTGCCCAGCGTGTGGCTGAGGTAGGCATCCTCCCGGCAGGCCAGCAGGTTTTCCCGCTGCCGGGGCTTGATGATCGGGCTGTCCAGATGGTCGTACACGCTGTCCAGGGTGCCGAAGTTCTTGACCAGGGTCATGGCGGTCTTTTCGCCGATGCCCTTCACACCCGGAATGTTGTCGGAGGTGTCGCCCATCAGGCTCTTCACCTCGATGAGCTGCTTGGGCTCAATGCCGTACTTTTCGTGGATGGCATCCAGATCCATGGTCTCCGTTTTGCTGCGGCCCATGGCGCTGGTGGCCAGCAGCACGGTGGTGGTCTCGCTCACCAGCTGCAGGCTGTCGCGGTCTCCCGTGGCCAGAAAGCAGTCGTCCCTGCGGGCCTCGCAGGCAGCGGCCAGTGTGCCCAGAATGTCGTCGGCCTCCCAGCCCTTTGCCGATACCTGGCGGTAGCCCAGGTCGGTGAGCAGTTCTTTCAGGATGGGCATCTGCTGGGCCAGCTCGTCCGGCATGGCGTGGCGGGTGCCCTTGTAGCCGTCATACATTTCGTGGCGGAAGGTGGGGTGCTTCAGATCGAAAGCAACGGCCACCTCGTCGGGCTCACACTCCCGGAGCAGGGAATTCATAATATTCAAAAAGCCGAAGATGGCATTGGTATAGCGGCCGTCCTTGGTGGTCAGCAGCTTGATGCCGTAAAAGGCACGGTTGGCAATGCTGTTGCCGTCAATGACCAGTAAACGCATAGTCAGTCTCCTCCATTGCACTATAACTCAATTTATAGTATAACACAAAATGGGGACCAGCGGGGGATTTTTGCAGAAAAAACAAAAATGCCCTCCCGTGTTGGGAAGGCAGGTGAAGGTGTTACTCCGAGATGGTGATGGCATTCACCGGGCAGGCCTGTGCGGCTTCCACGGCAGTGGGTACGGTGTCGGGTGGCAGCTCGCCCGGCATAGCGACGGCCAGGATGCCTGTCATCTGGAATACCTCGGGGCAGATCCCGGCGCACTGGGTGCAGCCGATGCAGAGATCGGGGTCAACGAATGCTTTCATGGGAAGTTCCTCTCTTTCTGAAATGGCCCGCCCTTCGTTCAATCTCAGGGGCGGCTTGTGATAAAGCAAGTATGGACGGAAAGAAGATGAATTATCCCTAGGTTTTTTCCGGCAGATATGATACAATAGAGCACACAGGATCCAGGAGGAAAAACGATGAACATTCAGATCTTTGGCACCAGCAAGTGCTTTGATACCAAAAAGGCCCAGCGCTATTTCAAGGAGCGGGGCATCAAGTTCCAGATGATCGACCTGAAGGAAAAAGAGATGAGCCGGGGCGAGTTTGAGAACGTGGCCCGCGCGCTGGGCGGCTGGGAGCAGCTGGTGAACCCGGCGGCAAAGGATAAGCAGACGCTGGCCCTGCTGGATGCACTGGTGGATTGGCAGAAGGAGGACAAGCTGTTCGAGAATCAGCAGCTCTTCAAAACGCCCATCGTGCGCAACGGCAAAAAGGCCACCGTGGGCTACCAGCCCGAGATCTGGAAAACGTGGGAATGAATCACGCTTTCACAAAAAATCCACGCCCCGGGTTTTGCACCGACGGGCAGTTTGTGGTATACTGAAAGCTGGTATTTCCCCAAAAGATGACCTGATTTAGGAGACGATAACGATATGAAGACCTATATGACCCCGGAAGAACACGCCCGGCTCCACCGCCGCCGCGCCCGGCAGACCCTTGGCCTGCTGATCGCCGTGCTGGCGCTGGTGGGCATTGTAACGGTCGTGCGGGCCGGTGTGAAGGGTGTGGCCACCCTGTTTGACGACACCCAGCAGAAAGCGGAATATGAGGACCGGCTGGAAGGTCTGGTTCTGTTCGACCCGCTGCCCTTTGACGGCATCGAGAACATCGATGACCTAACCCTGCGCGAAGCCGCCGTCTGGGGCTGCGTGTACAGCATTCAGGAGACCCAGGGAAGCTTTGATAACTACAACACGGACCCCGACACCGAACAGCTGCTGCTGCCCTCGGTGGATGTGGATGCCTATCTGGCAAAGCTGGTGGGCCCCAGCTTCAAGCTGACCCACAAGAGCTTTGAGATGGACGACATGACTGTCGCGTTCGATGAGACGACCCAGTGCTATAAGATCCCCGTCACCGGCAGCGTGGGCACCTTCCGCGCTACCGTCACCAGACTGTTCAAGAAGGACGGCCTGCTCCACGTTACCGTGGGCTATATCCCCACCCAGAGCAGTGATGACAGCATCCTGAACACCTCGTCCGACACGCCCACCAAGTATATGGATTACCTGTTCAGCCGCCAGAGCGGCAGCTGGTACCTGACCGGCCTGACCGACAGCGAGACCAAGCCTGAATCTGCCGACAGTGCAGCCTCTGCCGCGGAGCCTGCCCCGCTGGCTGAGAGCGAGGTCAACGATGCCATCCTTGCCACCGCAGGCGATTCTGCCGCCGCCAGCGCCGTTGCTGAGGAGGCTGCCCCGGTGGAAGAGGCGGCGGAGAGCACCCCGGCTGAGAGCACCGAGGCTTCCTCTGAGAGCCCGGCGGCATAACCGAAAACCGAAATCTGACAGAACACCCCTGCACGGAATGTGTGAAGCATTCCACGCAGGGGTGTTTTTGTTTCCAGATTACTTCAGATCGAACCTGACCACGACCAGCCGATACCACAGGTAGGGCACCATGTTCCAGATCATCCACAGCTCCATGAGGATATAGTTGGGCAGGTCCTTCAGGCGGAAGGGGCGCTTGCCGAGCCGCCCCTCTTTGAGCAGGGCAAAGGCTTCGTGCATTCCCTTGTCCCAGGCTTCGCCAAAGCCCTGCTTGTGGAACTTGTAGCACTTGAGCAGATAGCCCAGCGCCAGCGGGAGAAAGTTCAGGATGAGCATGAGCAGCGGCTCGTTCTTGAGGGGGAGCAGGATGCTGTTCCGGCCGCTCTGCTGGCTCTTGAAGGCGTTGTACTTCACCGCGCCGGTGCTGGCACCGCAGATGTGGTAGCATTTGGCGGTGGGGCAGAGGACACACTTGTAGCCTGCGTTGTTGGCACGCCAGCTCAGGTCCACGTCCTCAAAGTAGGCGAAGAAGTTCTCGTCAAAGGTGCCGATCTCCTCCAGAATGCTCTTGCGGTAGAGCGCCGCGCCGCCGCAGGCCGAGAAGATGCGCTTCTGTTTGGTGTAGCGGCTGGCCCGGCGGCCGTCGCCGGTCTTGCAGGCAAAGCCCATCCAGGTGACGTAATCACCGGCATCGTCGGCCAGCTCCCGTTCAAAGTGGCGGAGCATCAGGCTCTGCACGGCAAAGATCTTGGGATCGGTCTCGGCGGTGCGGATGAGCTCGGCCAGCCAGTCGGGCTCGGCAAAGGCATCGTTGTTGAACATGACCACATACTCGCCCTTGGCCCGGGCAATGCCCTGATTCACGGCGTGGGAGAAGCCGGTGTTGGTGCCGTTTTCAATCAGGGTGAAGTTGGGGCGGCCGCAGTAGCTGCGGGCCTGCTCCAGACTTTCATCGGTGGAACCGTTGTCCACGATGATGAGCTCAAAATCCTGCTCTGTCTGGGCATAGACCGACTCGATGGAGTCCTTGAGCCAGCCTTTGCCGTTGATGTTGGGGATGACGATGGTTGCTTTCATATATAGATGCTCCTGAAAATTCAACTTCAGGGCAGATTATACCATAATTGCGTTGAAAAAGAAACCGGCAGTTGGGAAGAAAAGCGGAAAGCACAATGAAAAACTTTTCCGGACTTTTGTAGCAAATAGCCAACCACTTCACTGCACGATTGTGCAATCTGCCCTTGAATTGTGACCAAAGCGTGTAAATATTGAGAAAATGGCTGCAAAACTGTTTACAAAAGAGTAACAGAATGATATACTTTACACCAGTGAATGAAACGCTCTTTTGTGAAGAAAGGATACTGACGTGGAAACAGCCAAGCACTTTGGAAGCAAACTTCGGAAAACTCTCGCTGCCCTGCTTGCAACGATGGCCCTGATGGCCGTGCTGCTCCCCGGGGCACTGGCCGTGGACCTGAACGTTGATGTTGGGTTCTACTTCAAACAGAGCCGGGGCGGCACCTGCACCCTGGCCTCTGCCGCAATGATGCTTCGCCGCCGGGCCTATCTGGACGGGATGGACAGCTGGGTGGATGTGACCGAAAACGGCATCAAGAGCACGGCCTGGTCGGGCGGGCTCTCCCACAGCTTTACATACAACGATATGCATGTGGGTTATGCGACCCTGCCCTCGGGCAAGGCGGCCAAGACGGAAGCGCTGGTCTCCATTCTGGCAGAGCATCCGGAGGGCATCGTGCTGTACGACCGCACCAGACCCCATGCCGTGCTCCTGACGGACTACACCAACGGCGTATTCTACTGTTCCGATCCTTCCAACGGCGTTGCCTCCGGCCGTGTGCCGCTGTCTGCCGCCAGCATCTCCATTGGCGGCGCGTCCTGCTACTGGTACATCACCGAGGATGGCAATGACGATGGTCTGGAGCTTCTGGAAGAGGCTGTGCAGGCGGAGGAAGCCGCCGCGGAAACTGAGACTGCGGCGGAGACAGAAGCCGCTGCTGGCGAGGAAAGCAGCAGTCAGGATTGGTGGACGAGCCTGTTTGGCTGAATATTGATTTTCTGGGCGGCTGGCCGTTGGGTCAGCTGCCTTTTTTGTTGCAGGCTTTTCCGACTCCCCGGCCAGAGAAGCCGGGGCGGAGCGCTTGAGGGGGTTATCTCCGCAGCTCTGTCCCCGGGAAATAGTGCGCCAGAATTTCCTCCGCGCTCTGTCCCTGCTCGGCCAGCGCCTTGGCACCCCACTGGCTCAGACCCACACCGTGGCCATAGCCCTTGGTGGTGAGGAGAAAGCTGCCCTCCTGATACTGCACCGTGAAGCAGGCGCTCCGCAGGCCCAGCGCCTTGCGCAGGGCCGGACCGGTGACGCTCTGCCCGCAGACAGGCAGGGAAGCTACATAGCCCGAAGGGGTGAGCGCGGCCTCTCCGAACCAGTTGGCAGGTGCGGCAGGGTCAGGGAGAAGGCCCAGCCCGGTGAGAGTCTGCTGCATCTGTTCGGTGGTGAACTGGACGGTATAAAGGTAGTTGTCCGCATTGAGGTCGGTGGAGCTGTCCACGGCCACAAGATAGGGAAGGGCAGTGCCCCAGACGTTTTCGCTGGCTTCAGTCATGCCGTTGGAGATGGCAAAGTAGCTTGCCCCGGCGGGGGCGCTGCCATAGTAGAGCACATCGGTCAGCACACTGTCCACCAGCGCCGAGAGGCGGGCATAGTTCTCCTCATAAGCGGTGCCCCAGTAGCTGCGGAGGACTGCATCTGTTAAGTATCCCTGCCGCCGGACGGGGTCCACGCTCAGCCAGCCGGAAGCCGGTTCGGCGGCATGGTCGCGGCAGTAGAGAGCATAGCTGTGGGCCGCGATGGCCTGCGCCTTGAGCGCCTCGTCCGGCCAGCTGATGGGCATTTCCGCCGCCACGGCACCGATCAGGTATTCCCGCCGGGGCACCGAGACCACGGCCCCGGCGCTCTGGTCGGCCAGCAGAAAGCTCTCGCTGTCCTGATCGGAGGGCGGCACGGCGGCGCTGTCCGGGGCGGCTTCCGAAGCCGCAGTGCCCGGCAGGGGAGCAGAAGAAGCCCCCTGTGCCGGGCCGAACACCGCCAGTGTCAGCCGGTAACCGGCGATCGGCAGGAGTGTGCCCAGCACCAGCAGCAGGGCGCAGAGGAGAAAGAATGTCTTTTTCATCGTAGTTTTCCCTCCCGGACAGGCATTTTTCTGGGCATAGTGTACCAGCCCGGCGGGGTGAAAAAGCGCACATTTCATCCAAGACTTGAATTTAGTTCACAAAAGCGCTATCATAAGGGTGTGCCATCATGGTGGATGGCCGGAAAGTATATAAGAAAGAAATAAGAGAAAGGGGAAATTCGCGCATGAACTATACCCATGCAGAAGTAGCGTCGCTGGACCCGCAGACCATGCGGACGCTGTGTGAAGAGTATCTGGCAAACAACTACATCGACCCGGAGACGAGTGAGCGTCTCGGTGTCAAGCGCGGCCTGCGCAACCCGGATGGCACCGGTGTGCTGGCAGGGCTGACCAATGTCTGTGACGTTGTGGGCTACAAAAAGGATCAGGAGGGGCATGTCATTCCCATTCCGGGTCGTCTGATCTACCGCGGTGTGGACATCAACGAGATCGTGAATGAGGCCTACCGCAACGACCGCTTTGTGTTTGAAGAGGTCATCTGGCTGCTGCTGTTCGGCAGCCTGCCCACCCAGGAGCAGCTGGACGATTTCTGTGAGCTGCTGGCAGAGCACCGCGCCCTGCCCGATGGTTTTATGGATACCATGAATGCTCCTTCGCCCAATATTATGAACAAGATGCAGCGGTGTGTGCTGGGCCTGTATTCCTACGACGAGCATGCCGAGGACCTGACGCTGGAGAATATCCTGAACCAGAGCATCAACTTGATCGCCAGCATGCCCACCATGATGGTGAACGCTTACCAGATAAAGCGCCGCTATTATGATAAGCAGAGCATGTTCTTCCACATGCCCAAGCCCGGCCAGAGCACGGCGGAGCACATCCTGAGCACCTACCGCCCGGACCAGAAGTTCACCCACGAGGAAGCCAAGCTGCTGGATATGTGCCTGCTGGTCCACGCAGACCACGGCGGCGGCAACTGCTCCACCTTTACCGCCCGTGTGCTGTCCTCCTCGGGCACCGACACCTACTCGGCCATTGCAGCCGCCATTGGCGCACTGAAGGGCCCCAAGCACGGCGGTGCCAACCTGATGGTCAACCGTCAGCTGCAGGATATCCTCAAGCATGTGGAGCACCCAGAGGACGACGACGAGGTGCGCGAGTATCTGCGCCGCATCCTGCGCAAACAGGCGGGCGACGGCTCCGGCCTGATCTACGGTATGGGCCATGCGGTCTATACCATGAGCGACCCCCGTGAGGTCATCCTGAAGGAGCGCGCCAAGCACCTGGCCTACGAGAAGGGCTTTGAGGAAGAATACAACATGCTGTGCAGCATCGAGCGGCTGGCTCCCGATATCTTTGCCGAGGAGAAGGGCAGCAGCAAGCCGGTGTGCGCCAATGTGGACCTGTTCAGCGGCCTGATCTACAACATGCTGGGCATCTCTGAGGATATCTACACCCCGCTGTTCGCTATTGCCCGTGTGCCGGGTTGGTGCGCACACCGGGTGGAGGAAGTCATTTTTGCCAACCGGATCATCCGGCCCGCCTATAAGTATCTGGGCGTGCGCCAGAAATATAAACCGATCGAGGAACGCTGATGAACGCTTTATTTGTGCTGATTTTCACCTGTGGTGGTGCCCTTGCCATTGGGCGTGGGCTTGATCTTGCCCTGTGGACGGACTGGAACACCGGCCTGTGCACGGCGGGCTCTGTCTGGCTGCGGTACGGCGGCCTGTGGGCGGCGCTGGTCGTTGGCATCATCGCAGCCCGGAAGCTGGCCCGCCAGCCCCTTGTTCTGCGCAGTGCCTGCAGGCCGGTGGGAGTTACATCGGTGCTGGGCGGCGTGTGTGTCGGCCTGGCCGGTGCGGTGCGTCTGGCGGTGGGTATGACCGGCGTTGGCGCGCTGGTGCGTGCCGTGCTGGAGCTGGTGTGCGCTGTCTGGCTGATCCGGCTGGGCCGCAGCTGGACGCATAAGGGAGAATACCGTCTGCCCGGCCGGAGCATGACCCCGGCGGTGCTTGGCACGGCGGTGTTCTACTGGGGGGTGCTGAGCCGCTTTATGGAGAACAGCTCCAGCTGGCACCGGGTGGAACCGACTGCCATGGTCTGGCAGATGCTGGCTGCGCTGGTGTTTCTTTCGGCGATGGTCCGCGCCCTTTGGCTGCCGGAAACGTCCAACGGCTGCCAGCTGTGCGAGGCCGGGATCTGCACGTTCCTGCTCTGCTTCTGCTGGGAACTGCCCCGGGTGCTGGTGCTGCTGTTCCACGGCATCACGGTAGCTGACCTGCCCGAGGTGCTGTTTGGCTTTGGCATGTGCTGCATCGGCGCGCTGGGGCTTTTCACTGTGGCGCGGGTGGCAGGAAGTGACGGAAGGCCTGCAATACCCCGACACGCCGTTGGTTGAATTGCTGAAAAGATTCCCATAAAAGCTGTGAAAATCGTTCAAAAACAAAAAAGTGTGAAATTACCTTGTTAATTTTTTGGCGGGCACTTGAAGGTTTCCGCGATTTGGTCTATAATAAAGCTACCGTGATTATTATCCGATAAAAGGGTAAGAACATTTAGGAGGTACTATTAACATGGCTGTTAGAGTTGCTATCAATGGTTTTGGTCGTATTGGCCGTCTGGCTTTCCGTCAGATGTTTGATGCTGAGGGTTACGAGGTCGTCGCTATCAACGACCTGACCAGCCCCAAGATGCTGGCTCACCTGCTGAAGTACGATACCGCTCAGGGTTCCTTCTGCGGCAAGATCGGCGAAGCCAAGCACACTGTCGAGGCTACCGAGGATTCCATCATCGTCGACGGCAAGGAGATCAAGATCTACGCTGTTAAGGACGCAAAGGATGCTCCCTGGGGCGAACTGAACGTTGATGTCGTTCTGGAGTGCACCGGCTTCTACACCAGCAAGGAGAAGAGCATGGCTCACATCCAGGCTGGCGCAAAGAAGGTCGTTATCTCTGCTCCCGCAGGCAACGATCTGAAGACCATCGTCTACTCCGTCAACGAGAAGACCCTGACCGCTGAGGATCAGGTCATCTCCGCTGCTTCCTGCACCACCAACTGCCTGGCTCCCATGGCCGACACCCTGAACAAGACCTACCCCATCGTCTCCGGCATCATGACCACCGTTCATGCTTACACCGGCGACCAGATGATCCTGGACGGCCCGCAGCGCAAGGGCGACCTGCGCCGCGCTCGTGCTGGTGCTCAGAACATCGTTCCTAACTCCACCGGCGCTGCCAAGGCCATCGGCCTGGTCATCCCCGAGCTGAACGGCAAGCTGATCGGCTCTGCTCAGCGTGTGCCCGTTCCCACCGGTTCTACCACCATCCTGGTTGCCGTTGTCAAGGGCAAGGATGTCACCAAGGAGTCCATCAATGCTGCTATGAAGGCTGCTACCTCTGAGTCCTTCGGCTACAACGAGGATCCGATTGTTTCTTCCGATGTCATCGGCATGCGTTACGGCTCTCTGTTCGACGCTACCCAGACCATGGTCGCTAAGATCGACGACGACACCTATCAGGTTCAGGTCGTGTCTTGGTACGACAACGAGAACTCCTACACCTCTCAGATGGTCCGTACCATTAAGTACTTCGCTGAGAACTGCTAATTACAGCTCTACGCTCAAAAGTGCTTGAAGTGCCGTGCTGAATGACGGCTGGTACCGGCTTTGCTGGTACGAACATGCTGTGATTGGTACGACAACAGGATAACGAGTTCAATACCCTTCCTTTTGCGGGTTTCCGTGAGAGGAAGGGTGTTTTTTATGTGTTTGAAGGATCTCCGCGATGAATTTCTGTACGACTGCGAATGCCGCCATCTTGCCAAAGGCTCCCTGCGCAACTACCGGGCAGCGACACGATTCCTGGTGGACTTTCTGGAATTGAGACGGATCACCGAACTGGAGGAGGTCAAGCCACACCACATCCGGGATCTGATGAAGGAAAAGCAGGACATGGGCAGCACGCCACGGTACATCAATGATCTGCTCAAAGTCTGGCGGACTTGGTTCAATTATCTGGTGACCGAGGGCTATCTGGACGAACGGGACAACCCGGCCAAGAAAGTGAAGCCTCTTCGTCAGCCCAAAACCATCATTGATACCTTTACCGTGGATGAGATGAGGCGGATGATCCGATTTTACGATGGGACGGATTTCCTGTCGGTGAGGAATAAGACTATCATTATGCTGCTGTTCGACACCGGGATGCGCTGCAATGAGATGATCCTGATGGAGCCGGAAGACATCAAACCGGACTATATTCTGGTCAAGCATGGCAAGGGCAGCAAGGAACGCGTGGTGCCAAAGTCGCCTGCGCTGTCCAAGCAGCTGATGAAGTATCGTAGCCTCCGGGATGCCTATTTAAAGGAATACCCTAGTCGCCACAAGAACCTGTTTCTCAGCAAAAACGGGAAGCCTTTGACGGATGAAGCGGTTGCCCGGATGCTGAAACATTAAAATCTATCAACAGAAGGCCTCTGCCTTTCACAGAAATGTGATGGGCAGGGGCCTTTTTGCGTTAAGAAGAAGGTTGCTCAAAAAAGAAAAAAGTATCCTCCACATGGAAAATGGAGGGCCATGAGCGAAATATAACGTTATTCCATTAGACTTGGCGTTTTTCTACTCCTCATTGACACCTGATGGGAAAATATCCGATTCATCTCCCGGCGCTTTCGGATCAGGTCAGAATGCACATAGCGTTGCAAGGTGATGTTGGCGTTGGCGTGTCCCAACAGCTCGCTAAGAGTCTTTACATCGCACCCGCCTGCAGGCAGGTCGTTGCAAAGGTGTGGCGCAGTGCGTGCGGGGGCACTTGACGGACAGTCGCCTGCTTCAGAAACGCTTTGATGCTTTTCCGATAGCAGCGGGGTTCGGTGGGCTTGGACTCGCTGCCGGACAGGAACCATGCAGCATTGCTGGCGCTTCCGCGCAGCTTTTTCAGCATCAGCGATAGCTGCTTTGGGATGGGAATTTCCCGGCGGGAGGTGCGGGTTTTAGGCGTTTGAATGACTACCTTTGTATGACCGTTTCCACAGGAAATTCGGCAGACCGTCCGATTGATGTTCAGCGTGCCGAGTTTCAGGTCAAAATCGCCCCATTGCAGGCCGCAGATCTCACCAATTCGAAGCCCCAATTCCAGCCCCAGTAGTAAGCCGATTTTGCGAGGCGTGGGGTTCGCCTGTACATATTGATGAAGTCGCTGCTGTTCCGCCGGGGAGAGAGGCGCAGAAATTTTGTCGAGGGCTTTTGGCAACGCAACTTCCAGCTCCATTGGACGAATCAGACGTAAATGAGCAGCATATTTGCAGATACGTCGCAGCATCGAGAGGCATTCCCGGGCAGAGGAGTTTCCCAGTGGCTTGTGTGACGCATCTGTGGGCGTGATGATTTGCTGCATGGCCTGTTCCAGAAAGCTTTCCTCAAGGGATGCAACGGGCACCTTGCTCAAAACCGGAAGAAGATATTTGTGCAGTGTGTACGAATAATGCGCATAGGTGGATTCTTTTATAGCGTTTTTCAGGGAGTACAGCCACACCTCGGCCAGTACTTCAAAGGTCAGGTCGGTTTGATTCAGGTTGTAGAACCCCGCCTCCGCTTTTCTCTGGATTAGTACCCGTTTGACCTCTGCATAGACTGTGCCATAGACGTAGCCCCACTGAACTTTACCTTCCGGTGTGCGCGCCTTGATGTACCTGCCTTCCCACCGACCATCCTTACGCTTGCGAATGTTTTCTCCCCGTCGCGCCATCGCTGTTTCCTCCTGCCGTTTAGACCCTCATCTGACCCCTTATTTTCTCAATCTTCGTTTACAGCTGGAATTATTATACAGAACTGGGCATGACACAAAAACAATCCGGCCTTCGCGATGTTTTTTCAGGGTCAAATGTGATACATTTATGATGATTTCTATTGAATCCCAGATATAACCATGATAAAATAAGATGAGATTATAGACAACGATGTCAAAGGAACGGTATCCTCCATTTTCCATGTGAAGGATACTCCCTGAATTGCGGAAAGGGGTGAACAAGGTGGCATTGCGTCTGTTTGAGCACAACGAGAAAGCATATCATGCGGCAGTCCGGATGATGGAGCAGTATGGCAAGGCCGCCATTGTTCATCCCACTGGCACCGGAAAGAGCTACATTGCGTTCAAGCTGATCGAGGACAACCCGGAGAAGGTCGTGATCTGGCTTTCGCCCAGTGAATATATCTTCAAGACACAGCTGGAGAGCCTGAAAAGGAACGACCCGGATTTTCCGTTGGCAAACGTTCACTTTTATACCTATGCCAAACTGATGTGCTGCACCCAGGCACAACTGAATGATATCGCAGCGCAGAAACCTGCCTATATTATACTCGATGAATTCCATCGTGCCGGTGCGGAATGCTGGGGCGAAAGCACGGTGGCTTTATTAAAGTTATGCTCGGACGCAAAACTTCTGGAGCTGACAGCAACAAATATCCGATATCTGGATAATAACTGTGACATGGCTGAAGAGCTTTTTGATTGCTGTGTCGCGAGCGACATGACCCTTGGCGAAGCAGTCGTCAGGGGGATTTTGCCAGCCCCGCAATATGTGACCACCGTCTATCAGTACCAGAAAGACTTGGCACGCTATCAGACAAGAGTGGATAATTTGCGCTCTCCCGGCATTCAGGATGTGAATCAAAAATATCTGGATGCCCTGCGCCGGGCATTGGAGCAGGCGGATGGCCTGGACAGGGTCTTTGCCCATCATATCACGAATAAGTGCGGCAAGTACATCGTGTTCTGCGCCAACAAGGAGCACATGGACGAGATGGTGTCCCATGTGCCGGAGTGGTTTGCAGGGGTCAACCCAGAGGTGGTGGTGTACGAAGCCTACTCCAATGACCCGAATACGGATAAGGCGTTTGCGGACTTCAAAACGGACACCAGTGACCGGCTGAAGCTGCTGTTCTGCATCGATATGCTCAACGAGGGCGTACATGTGGAGGGGATTTCTGGGGTCATCCTGTTCCGACCTACGATTTCGCCCATCGTTTACAAGCAACAGATCGGCCGAGCCTTGACCGCCGGGGATAATACGACACCACTTATCCTAGACGTTGTTGATAACTTCGAAGGTTTGACCAGCATTTCCGGTCTGCAAAGCGAGATGCAGGAGGCGGTCCATCGGCTCTATGCCAACGGCGAGGGCGATAAGATCGTCACCGAGCGGTTCGAGGTCGTTGAGCAGGTACATGACTGCCGGGTGCTGTTCGAGCAGCTGCAGGCAAGCCTTTCTTCCAGTTGGGATCATTATTTTTCGGAAGCAAGCATTTACTATGCGGAGCATGGCAACCTGAATATTCCAAAACGTTATACTACGCCGGCAGGGCTGAGCCTTGGCGAGTGGCTGACGACTCAACGCCGTGTCCGTGCGGGACAGATTCCGGGGAACTTGACCGAACAGCAGATTGCACGGCTGGATAGCATCGGGATGGAGTGGGGCAACCGCAACGATGCCGCATGGGAGCGTGGTCTGAAGGAAGCACGAAAATTTCGAGAGCAGTTTGGAAATTTACAGGTTCCGGCGAAATACAAAACGAAAAATGACTATCCTCTGGGAAAGTGGATCAACAATGCGCGGAAACGCCGAAGCGATGGAAAGCTGACGGAAGAACGCATCCGACAGTTGGATCAGTTGGGGATGGCATGGAAGGTATTTGATGTCCGATGGGAACAGGGATATGCACTTGCGGCAATCTATGCGCAGGAGTATGGAAATCTGGATGTTCCACGAGATTATAAAACAGCAGATGGAAAAACACTTGGTCGCTGGATTCAAAATCAAGAACTAGCCTATGAGCAGAAAAAGTTGTCTGCGGATCAGATCAAACGACTGGAAACCATAGGAATGCAGTGGGGCAGTCGCTATGACCGACAGTGGAATGAGGTTTATCAGGCAGCGAAACGGTACTTTGAGGCAAATGGAGACCTTGATGTCCCGGTGGCCTATGTTTCGCCGGAGGGCTATGCCCTTGGAAAATGGGTGCGGCGGCAGCAGTATGCATATCGGAATCCGGAGAAGAGCAATGCGATTTTATCACAAGAGCGCATTGAGTTGCTGGATGCCATCGGAATGCAGTGGGAGAAACCGGACCCGTGGCAGCACCGGTACGAGCTGGCGCAGGAGTATAAAAGATGCCATGGAAATCTGGAGATTCCAGCAAAATACAAGACTGCGGATGGCATTTGGCTGAGCCGATGGGTGTACAACCAGAAACGGCTGCTGCAAAGCGGGTCGAAAAAGTTGAGCGAAGAGCAAAAGAAAAAGCTAAAGGAGCTATTGGGGTATTATGTCAAAATTTCAGCATGATGTGATGTTGAAAATCGTAAAAATCATCGATTTGGTAATGATCACAATTCCGTTTGCACTTTGTTGGGAGCTGTATTATTCGTATCAGATCTATGCAAAGTTTGGTTGGAAGGGCAACTGGGCCATGATCGGTCTGTTTGCGGTGTTGTTCTTTCTGTTAGGTAAAGTCTACGATGCGTTCTGGATGTCTTTGCAACGCATTTCGGAGTTGATTTATGGGCAAGTGCTGGCGGCAATGGCGACAGACGGCATTCTGTATATCGTGATCTGCCTGATGTCCCGGCGGCTCTGCAATATTCTGCCGGGTATTGCGGCGATTGTCGGACAGGTCGTGATGGCTTCAATCTGGGCAAAATGCGCCCATCGCTGGTATTTCCGGACCTTCCCTCCTCAGCCCACCGCAGTGGTCTATGATGTCCGGCATGGTCTGGAAAAGCTCATCAATGAATATGGCCTCTCGAAAAAATACGATGTCAAGATGACATTGAACGTTGAGGAATGCCTGAACGACCTGAGTCTGCTGGATGGAATGCAGAGCGTGTTCATCAGCGGTGTCCACAGCCATGAGCGCAATATCATCCTAAAATACTGTGTGGGACAGGGCATCAATGTGTTTGTGATCCCTCGTGTGGGAGATGTGATTATGAGCGGTGCCCAGCCGATGCATATGTTCCATCTGCCCATGCTGCGTGTGGGTCGCTATATGGCAAGCCCGGAATTTCTGTTTGTGAAACGGGTAATGGACATTGTGATCTCACTGGCAGCATTGGTTATCCTGAGTCCGTTGTTTCTGATTACGGCTATTGCCGTCAAGTCCGATGGTGGCCCGGCTTTTTACAAGCAGGTTCGCCTTACCAAAGACGGCAAACCGTTCGAGATCCTGAAGTTCCGTTCTATGCGAGTGGATGCTGAAAAGGATGGTGTAGCACGCCTTTCCACCGGTGATAAAGATGACCGCATCACGAAGGTGGGCCACGTCATTCGTGCCTGCCGTCTGGACGAGCTGCCCCAGCTTCTCAATATCTTGAAGGGTGATTTGTCTATTGTAGGCCCGCGCCCGGAACGCCCCGAGATCGCCGCCCAGTACTGTGAGGAGATGCCGGAGTTTGCGCTGCGGCTTCAGGCCAAGGCTGGCTTGACCGGTTATGCGCAGGTATACGGCAAGTACAACACCACCCCCTACGATAAACTGCAGATGGATTTGATGTACATTGCGCATCCCAGCCTGATCGAGGATCTGAAAATCATGCTGGCGACGGTAAAGATTTTGTTTATGCCGGAGAGCACGGAAGGTGTGGCAGAAGGTGCTACTACGGCGATGGGGCAGGAGACGGAAGAATGATGCAGGAGGATTTTGGGCTGATCAGTATCATTATGGCAGCCTACAATACTGAAAAAACAATAGAGCAGGCGATTAACTCAGTCTCGAGCCAGACCTACACGAATTTTGAACTTCTTGTGGTTAATGATTGTTCGAAGGACAGAACAGTGGAATTGGTCAAGGACATCGTGGCGAAGGATAGTCGTGTCCGCCTTATTTCTAATGTGAAGAACAGTGGTGTATCCTACACACGCAAGCACGGTTTGGAAGAAGCGAAGGGGGATTGGATTGCGATTCTCGATAGTGATGATGCATGGGAACCAGAAAAGCTGGAGAAACAGATTGTGCTTCAAAGGAGAACGAATGCTGATTTGCTTTTCACGGGTTCCGCTTTTATGGACTCGGAGGGGCATCCAATTGATTGGTGTCTTCATGCTCCGAAAGAAGTCACTTATCGTCAGTTGCTGAAGCAAAATGTATTATCCAATTCCTCTGCGCTGGTGCGTAAAGAACTATATGCAAAGTACTATGCAATCGGTGATGGGATGCATGAGGACTTTGCCATCTGGCTTAGCATCCTGAAAGAGGGTAAAAAGGCATACGGTGTGGATGAGCCGCTGCTCATTTACCGAATAGCAAAATCGTCGAAGTCAGGCAATAAGGTCAAGGCCGCGAGGATGAACTGGAATACATATCGGTATGTCGGGCTAAATCTGATGGAAGCGATCTATTATGAGTGCTGGTATATATTCAATGGGATTAGAAAGTATCGAAATTTAAGAAATAATTAGGAGATAATGATGCCTGAAATCAGTGTGATTGTTCCAGTTTATAAGGTTGAAAAATACCTTGATCGGTGCATAGAGTCTATTGTAAATCAGACCTATCCTGATTTTGAACTTATTCTTGTTGACGACGGCTCTCCGGATAATTGTCCTGCCCTATGTGATGCGTGGGCAGAGCGTGATGGGCGAATTCGAGTGATTCACAAGAAAAATGGCGGTCTTAGTTCTGCGCGAAATGCAGGAATGGATGTAATGTGCGGAAAATATGTATGCTTTATTGATTCCGATGACTGGATCGAATTGAACTTTCTCGAAGTCTTAAGGAGTCTTTTTGAAAAGTATCCGCAGGCAAAAATTACGGCGTGTGCCTCAAGGCAAGATGCAATCCCCGATTTTCAAGTTATTCAGCCAAAAGAATATATAACCGTTTATGACAAAAGAAAAATGTTTGATTATTTTTTTCGGGTAAACGGAGAGCCAAGTAATACAGGTGTGTGGAATAAGCTTATAAAAACTTCCATTTTAGAAAACTTTAGGTATGTAATTACTTTAAACGAAGACGTAGAAGCATGTTATGAGTTTTATACAAGAGCAGATTTTATGGTGGAAACAAATCAAATCCTACATCATTATTTTGTGAATAACAGTGGAATTACACGTTCTACTTTTTCGGAAAAAGATTTGGACTATCTTTCCGTATGGGATCGTGTTGTAACTCGCACTGAACAGGAACAGCCGGATTATTTGAGATTTGCTATTTTGGCGAGAAAAAGAGCAAATTTTACAATGCTTTCTAAAATGCTAATTCGTGGATATGATAAGAAAAATAAAAATCTAAAAAGTATTTACAAAAGACTGAAGAGTGAAGTCCGAAAAGATTACTTCCAGCTACTTACGTCAAAAATGCCGCTGAGCAGAAAAGTATTGCTGACATTAGAGTGCATTTGAATGATATGATTTTTATAATAAATTATTTTTTGATGATTGCAGAAGGCTTCGTGTTGAAAAGACGATTCTTAAAATGCGGGAAAAAGCTTTTCGTAATAATTACTTTTCTTCAGTTAGCGGCTATTGTTTCATTGAGAAAAAAAACGGTTGGTATAGACACAGCGATGTATATTCAACTGCTTGAATGGAGCAAAAATGATATTGAAATCTATTGGATTGAGGCGGGCAGCAGAGCGTATATACATCTGCTAGGTAACATATGCACAACATATACGGAATATCTGGCAGCATGGGCAATACCGACTATGGTGTTGTTTTATCGTTATATAATCCGAAATTCGAAAGATATATACCTTTCAATATACATTTTTGCGAGTTTAATGTTCTATTTCCTAGAGTTCAGTCTGGTGCGGCAAGCGTTGGCGATAGGAATTGTTCTGCAAGCAGTGAGTTTGCTGGATGAGAGAAAATATTTTCGGTATATATTGATCATTTTGATAGCAATGAGTTTCCATTCGAGTGCTGCAGTTTTCTTTTTGCTACTTCCGATTTCCTTTGTGAAATGTAAGATAAATTTGTCGCTGTCTATAATGATTGTAGCGTTATGTGGTATTTGTGCAGTTTTCGGAAGAATATTAACGGAAATCGGGGCAAGACTGATTGGATATTCGAGCTATTTGCAGACCGAATATGCGAACGCTGGAAATGTTCTTCACCCTGCGCTGTTTTTGATCATCTTAATGTTTTGTACGATCTTAAGTATGGGGGCAAAATCTACAAAAAAAAGAAAGTTCAAAATCGAGTATGAAATGTTGGCAGTAGGTGTTCTGTTCTATTGGATTTCACTTTCAGTGCAAATTGTAAATCGAATTCCGTATTATTTTACGGGAAGTGTGATGACGATACTGCCAAATTTGATTGTGGAAATGAAAAACAGAAAACAAGCGAAGATAGTGAATATATGTGTGATAGTTTTTCTCGTTCTCTATGAGTTCTTGATGATAGCGCAAAGTGCCCAAGGAATTATGCCGTATCAATTCTTTTGGGAATGAAAAAGTAGAAGGTTAGGATGAAAAAATGATGAATCAGAAAATTCCGAAGATAATCCATTATTGCTGGTTTGGAGGAAATCCTCTTCCAGAGTTGGCGCAAAAGTGCATTGCATCATGGAAAAAGTACTGCCCGGAATATGAAATTAGAGAGTGGAATGAAAGCAATTTCGACTTGAACTGCTGCGATTATGTTCGGGAAGCTTATGAGGCAAAAAAGTGGGCATTTGTAAGTGATGTTGCAAGGTTGTATGCGCTCGTTAATTATGGTGGAATATATATGGATACAGATGTCGAGGTCGTAAAACCTCTTGATCCTTTATTACAATATGATGCGGTATCTGGATTTCAAACAGATGTGGAAATTCCAACAGGGCTAATGGCTTGCGAAAAAGGAAATATTATGTTCCAAGAATTGTTGGATGATTATAAAACAGCACACTTTATTTTTACGGATGGCTCGTTTGATTTGACTACGAATGTGACACGGATTACAAATACATGTTTGAAGTATGGGTTTGTTGCAGACAATAAAAAGCAGACCGTTAACTCTCTTGTTCTTCTTCCTAAAGATTATCTATGTGCCAAAAATCATCTAACGGGGAAACTTGAAGTTACTGAAAATACAATTGCAGTACACCATTTTAATGGATCGTGGCTGCCAAAAGAAGAAATTTATCGCAGGCAGATGGCTCAAAAAATCTATAAAGTTTTTCCGGTTGGTTCAGGAAAGGTGATTTCCCTTTTATGTGGCTTTATTGCGTATACTAAATTTTACGGAATAATGGGATCGGTAAAGAAATGTACTACGTGGATAACTAATCGTATTTGATATATCATCTTTTGATAATTACTCATTTTACAAAGCATGAGTTGATTGAAAAAACTATAAGCAGCTATGGGAAAAGAATGCGGAGACGATAAAATGAAAAAAATAATGCTGGTGTTCGGTACTCGCCCCGAAGCAATTAAAATGTGCCCATTGGTTAATGAGTTAAAGAAACGTAAAAGTATTGAAACTGTTGTTTGCGTAACAGGTCAGCACCGCCAGATGCTGGATCAAGTGCTGGAAGCGTTCTCGGTCGTTCCGGATTACGATTTGTCCATTATGAAGGACAAGCAGACCCTGTTTGATGTGACGGTCAATATCCTTGAGCGTATCAAAACCGTTCTGGAAGAAGTGAAGCCAGATGTCGTGCTGGTGCATGGAGATACGTCCACAACTTTTGTGACGGCACTGGCCTGCTTCTATTTGCAAATTCCTGTAGGTCATGTGGAGGCAGGTCTGCGTACTTACAATATTTACAGCCCCTATCCGGAAGAGTTCAACCGCCAGGCAGTGTCCATCATTAGCCAGTACAATTTTGCTCCGACAGAGTTGTCGAGGCAGAATCTGCTAAAAGAGGGCAAGAACCCCGAAAGTATCTATGTGACAGGAAACGTTGCCATTGATGCACTGAAAACAACGGTTAGAGCGGATTACACCCACCCGGAGTTGGAGTGGGCTGATGGCAGCCGTTTGATTATGATTACAGCCCACCGCCGAGAGAATCTGGGTGAGCCGATGCGGCATATGTTTAAGGCAATCCGCCGCGTGATGGACGAGCATCCGGACGTGAAGGCAATTTATCCCATTCACATGAACCCGGTGGTGCGTGAAATTGCGCAAGAGTATTTGGGGGATGACGACCGAATCCATATTATTGAGCCGCTGGACGTGTTGGACTTCCACAACTTCTTGAGCCGCAGCTACTTGATTTTGACAGATTCCGGTGGCATCCAGGAAGAGGCTCCTTCTCTGGGCAAGCCGGTTCTCGTGATGCGTGATACTACGGAGCGCCCGGAAGGTATTGCCGCAGGTACACTGAAGCTGGTTGGCACGGAAGAGGAAACTATTTATAAGGAATTCAGCCGTTTGCTGTCTGATAAAGATGAGTATGAAGCAATGAGCAAAGCAAGCAATCCCTATGGTGATGGTCATGCCTGCGAGAGAATTGCTGATATTTTGGACGCTTAAAAAGAGGGGACTCTATGAAAACTCTTTCCGTAATAATACCGACTTATAATACCTCTAAAGAGTACTTTTCAAAATGTTTAGCATCTTTAGTATGTGAGCAGGCTGGAGAAATTGAGATCGTTGTTATAGATGATGGCTCGATGGAACAATATAGCAACGAAATCAAGCAAGAAATAGAAAAATCACCACTTGATATAGACTATTACAAAAAGAAAAACGGCGGTCAAAATTCTGCTCGGGAATATGGCTTTGCAAAGGTAAATGCCCAATATGTTTTCTTTATGGATGCGGATGATTATGTTGACACTGCCGCGTTGGATGATGTTATTTCTTTGCTGAGAAACAACCATCCGGACATTCTTGCCTTTAACTATGATGTACGGACTCCGGATGGTAGGATACTGGAAAAACATGACCGGTGGAAAGAAAAATACGATAAAGTAGAAGTGCATAAAGGCCTTCTTTATAGTGATTCTCTATGTTTACAGATTTATAAAAAAGATGCGCTATGTAAAAGCGGTATTCATCTTATACAAGGTGTTAGAATTGGAGAAGACATGGCTTCTGCAACGGCAATTTTAGCTGCTGTCGGAACAGAGCACGCAACGAATGCGTGCCTGTATCACTATGTAAAGCATCCTGGAAGCACACTGTCTAATCCGCCGAAAGAATCTGCACTTGATATGGTCAAAGCATTTGATGCGATGCTGAAGCAGCTTGATACATCAATTCAAGAAAAATATCATACGGAACTCGAATGGCTTGCCATATTGCATGTACTGTATTATAACACAGAACGAATTTTGGGATGTTATGATGGAAACAAACAGCTTGTGAAGGAAACACGGGAGTGGCTGGAGAAGAAGTATCCAAAATGGAAAGAAAATCTATATTTAGAAACGGAGCAGATTGCCAAAGGTATCCCGTTTCTTATGATAAAAAATGGACATGCACTACTCTTGCAAAATCTTCGTCATATGAAAAGAAGGATAAAAGCAATTCTTAAAGCGGACCACTGAGTAAAGCCGCAAATAAAATCCGGAGATCGATTATTAATGATGAGTGAAAGAAAAAAAGGCGCAATATTATCATACATTCAAGTGGTTTTAAGCGTTGCAGTTAGCGTTATCTATGTGCCAGTTCTCCTGCGGTATCTTGGACAAAGCGAGTACGGACTATATCAGATTGTAGGCTCCTTCTTCTCTTACATATCGGTTTTTGAATCCTGCATGTCAACTGGTGTTCTGAGAAACTACTGTAATGCATTGGGAAGTCAGGACAAAGAGGCTGCGGATGTAACATTATCAATGGCAAAAGTCATATACAGAGTGATGGCAGCTTTGATGGTTGTTGCTGGTGTTATTGTGCTTTTTGCTTTTAGGAGCTTTTATGCAAGTTCTTTTACTGCATCTGAACTGAAAGAGAGTTCAGCAATTTTGCTTTTGCTTTTTGCAAATATGATGGTGACCCTGTTAGGGTCTGTTTATTTAACAATCCTTACTGGGCATGAAAAATTTACATTTTTGAAAGTGCTGGCTATTATAATTCAAGTGGCACAGCCTTTCTTTGTGATTCTGTGCGTGCGAAAAATCCCGTATGCGATTACAGTTTCAACAGTAATTGTGGTGTTCAACGTATTGACCGTCTTGATGCGTTACCTATATGTGACCCGAAAGTTGAAGATAAGAATCGTAAAGAAGAAAAGAAATCGAAAAGTCATTGGGGAAATTGTTGGACTTTCAGCTACTATTCTACTGGGATGCATTGCAGATCAGATTTTTTGGAAAACAGATCAGGTGATTTTAGGAAAACTTTTCAGTACGACTGTTGTAGCGGTGTATTCTGTAGGCGCGCAGATTTATATGATGTATATGCAGTTTGGAACTCAAATTGCCAGCGTTTTCTATCCGAAAGTTAGCATCTTGTATCAAGAAGAAAATGGATTGCAGAAGGTTTCGGATCTGTTTATTCGGGTTGGACGGGCTACATTTTTTGTGATACTGCTGGTTTTGTCCGGCTTCATCATTTTTGGTCGTGAATTTCTGCTTGTATGGGTCGGCGAAGGCTATGAGGCAGCCTATTGGGTTGCAATCATTGTAATGTTGCCGTTCTCTGTTGATCTGGCACAAAACCTTGGATTATGCATTCTACAGGTCAAAGGACAGTATGGCTTTCGTGCGAAGATTTACCTGCTGAGTGCACTACTGAACATTATAACGACAGTGTTATTCGCACGCAGGATCGGAATCACCGGTGCGGCACTTTCCACAGGAATTTCGATGTTCCTGACCAGTGGATTGATAATGAACTGGTTTTTTCAGAAAAGAGTCGGCCTGAACATGATAAAGTTCTGGAAAACTACAATTGGCATCATAAGTTTGGCAGTGCTTCTCACCGGGGCTGCATGTTTTATCAAGGGAATGATTTGGCATGATCCGGTATCTGTAATACAATTGGGCCTCGGCATTCTCCTCTATACCATAGTGTACGGCGCAGTAATGTTTTTGTTTGCAGCTGATCCGGCAGAGCGTGAGCTGCTACAGAGGTTTTTGAAAACAGGGAGAAGAAAGTGAAGAACGTAACCTCCAAACGAACGTACTTTTTTGCATAGAAATGAGGCACCCGATTCTGTGAAACGCAATCCGCCAGGATAACGATGAAATAAAATGTAAATTTTGTTGCTAGGAGCGTTCTGCTCTTGGCGGATTTCTTACGCAGTAAATGTTGTGAGGGGAGGAATCCTCACGTCAGGTACAGAACAATATCTGATGACCTGCAAGTATAATATATTTTTACCGACAACTACTTTGACAATTATCGTGGTTCGAAGGAGGTAAAATTGCTTTATATCAAACATAAACGGCCATATTTCCCACACCATGGCTCAAAATCACGTCCGGAGAAATTTCAGTTAATCAGCGGAACATGTTGGCAATCTAGCTGTCATAGAGCTTCTGAGGAGAGTGTCTGGGAGAGCTGTTGCCCCGGCGGAAGCCCTAGACCCAAGGCGTTTGAACCGTGGAATACCGTAAGAATATACGCTGAAATCTGAAAAATGCAGGCCAGAAGTGAAACGAATCAAATCCTTGCAAATGACGCTGAGACGTGATATAATCGTAGTACGAACAAACCGGTTTTGGTACGACAACGGTATGTTCTGGTACTGTAACTGTTGTTACGAAACTGTGAAGAACTACTTGGAAAAGTGCAAAAATTCAGCGTAGCTGCGACGACACCTATCAGGTTCAGGTCGTGTCTTGGTACGACAACGAGAACTCCTACACCTCTCAGATGGTCCGTACCATTAAGTACTTCGCTGAGAACTGCTGATCGGAGTTTCTCCTGAGCTGAATAAAGCTTGACTGCGCCCTTTCTCTTGTGTGATGCGAGAGAAAGGGCGCTTTTTGCTGACCATTTTGGGCGCGATAAGGCGCTTTCGTAAAATGGTACGACCCATTCGTAATGATCCGACAAAAGCAGCACGCATTCGATCTCCATCTATTGCAACCCTTCTCCCGATATGATAAAATGGTAAAAATAAATGGAGACAACGAAACAGTATGATTACGAAACGTGAAAAACTGCAGTATGGATACCTGTTTCTGATTGATCTGCTCTCTCTGGTTCTCAGCATCGGGCTGGCGTGGGGGCTGACCGCAGGTGTTCTGCACAAGATGGGGGACTTCCAGCTGGACGATCTGGTAGAAGCCTGTTTTTTATTGCTGCTGGCCTATATTCTGACTTTTTTTACATTTGATCAGAGCGAAAATATCGTGAACCGCACGCCGGTCCGTGAAGTTGAAATTGCGGTGCGGTTCAATTTTTTGTTGACCCTCATTGATGCGGCCTGCCTGGCGCTGACCAAGGCTTCCATGCTGCACTCCCGCTATTTTCTGGTGTTTGTGCCCGTCATCGATGTCTTTGTGATGACGGGCGCTCATGCTGTCCTCAAAAAGATGCTGGTACGCTCCCGCTATACCAAGGGGATTCAGAGCCTTGTGGGAGTGGTGACCACGCAGGAGAACGCAAGCCCTGTTCTGGAAGAGCTGAAAAAGGACTGGTCCAAGCGCGTGACAGGTCTTGCCATTCTGGAAGCTGCCCCGGAGCAGCTTCACACTGAGATCGATGGGGTGAAGATCGAGGCGAACTTCGATAATTTCATGGACTGGTTGCGGCAGGCAGCGCTGGATGAAGTGTACCTGGATGTGGCGCAGGAGAGTGAAGAAAACATGCTGCCCTACCTCGAGGAGATGGAGAGCATGGGTCTGACGGTCCATTTCCGCCTGCCGGTGCTGGATCGGATCGAAAAAGCCTGCTGTGATGAGACCAGTGCAGTGCGCATCAGCCGGGAACTGAGCCGCTGTGCGGGCGGCAATGTTGTGACGATGGGCACGGTGGAACTCAAGCTGCGGGATCAGGTGCTGAAACGGACCATGGATATCGTAGGCGGCATCGTGGGGTGCATCATCAGTATCCCCATCATTGCGTTGGTGGCCATCCCGCTCAAGCTGGAGAGCCCCGGCCCGCTGATCTTCAAGCAGCGCCGGGTGGGCCGGAATGGACGTGTGTTCTACATCCACAAGCTGCGCAGCATGTATGTGGATGCGGAAGCACGCAAAAAGGAACTGATGGCCCAGAACGAAATGAACGGCCTGATGTTCAAGATGGAAGATGACCCCCGGATCACCCGGGTGGGCCGCTTCATCCGTCGCACCAGCATCGATGAGCTGCCGCAGTTTTTTGACGTTGTGCGGGGCTCCATGAGCCTGGTGGGTACCCGCCCGCCCACGCTGGATGAGTACCGGCAGTACGAGAGCCATCACAAGCGCCGCCTTTCCATGAAGCCGGGAATTACCGGCCTGTGGCAGGTAAGCGGCCGCAGCGATATTGATGATTTTGAAGAAGTGGTCAAGCTGGATGTCCAGTACATCGACAACTGGTCCATCTGGATGGATATCTACCTGCTGTTCAGGACGGTGGGCGTTGTGTTTGACCGGAAAGGGGCAAAATGAATTATATTCTTTTTGGTGGATCTGGTTTTATCGGCACCCATCTCATTCATTTGCTGCTGAAGGAGTGCGTCAGACCCGGCGACGTGATCTACGACCTGGATCTTGTGATGCCCGGGGAAGAGGGCGTGGTGCCGGGCATTGTGGAAAAGAACGATGGGGTGAAGTATATCCGGCTGGATGTGCGCAAGCCTATCGATTTTGAGTTCGTTCCGACTCCGGAGGACGTGATCTTTGATCTGGCAGCGGTCCACCGCACCCCCGGCCACCCGGAAGAAGCCTATTTTGAAACAAATATCCGGGGCGCGGAAAATGTGACCGCATTTGCAGAAAAATACGGCATCCGGAAGATCCTGTTCACCAGCTCCATTGCACCCTATGGTGCGTCTGAGGACCTTAAGACGGAGGAGACTCTGCCAACTCCCAACACGCCGTATGGGATCAGCAAGCTGGTGGCAGAAAAAATCCACCAGATCTGGCAGGCCCGTGATCTGGCCCGGGAGTTGACCATCGTGCGGCCAGGCATCGTTTATGGCAAAGGGGAGCACGGCAACATGACCCGCCTGTACAGGGGGCAGAAGAAGGGCTACTTCTTTTATGCCGGCCGGAAGGACACCATCAAGGCGTGCATCTATGTCAAGGAGCTGGTGCGCTTCTTCAAGTACCGGATGCTGGATCATTCTTTCCCCGGAGCAGAGATCTATAACTGTACCTACGAGCCGGCCTATACCATTGAAGAGATCTGCGATACAATGCAGAAGGCGACCGGCCTGCACCGCCATGTGCCGTTGGTGCCCGCCGGACTGCTGCTGTTTGCGGCGGGCATTCTGGGACCCATCGGGGGCAAAAAGGTGGGCATCCATCCCGCCCGTGTCCGGAAACTGATGGTATCCACCAATGTCTGCGGCAGAAAGCTGGCCGCCACTGATTACAAGTTCCACTATACGCTGGAGGAGAGCTTCCGGGACTGGTTCGAGGATTGTGACCGCAAGGAGCTGGTATGACCATGGAGCAGAATGCACAGCCCATCCGTGTGGCTCAGATGATGACGGATATGAACTACGGCGGTGTGGAGATGGTGGTGATGAACTACTACCGCCACATGGACCGTTCCAGAGTTCAGTTTGATTTTTTCGCGCTGGAAGGCTCGACTCTGCCCCAGCGGGAAGAGATCGAACGGCTGGGCGGCCGGGTGTATGTGGTGCCAAAATATACCCACCTGACGCAGTATGAACGGGAGATCGGGCGGCTGTTCCGTCAGAACGGATACCAGATCGTTCACTCCCACATGAACACCCTGAGCGTGCTTTCCCTCTGGGGGGCAAAGCGTGCAGGGGTGCCCAACCGGATCGCGCATAACCATTCTACGGTGGGCAGGGGAGAAGGAGCAAAAAATGTGATGAAGTACCTGCTCCGTCCCTTTGCCGCAGTGTATCCCACCCGGCTCTGTGCCTGCTCCAGAACGGCAGGCAGCTGGCTTTATGGTGAAAAGCCTTTCCGGGTGTTCAACAATGCCATTGAGCTCGACCGCTTTACTTATGATGCCGCCAAACGGAAAGCCGTCCGGCAGGAGCTTGGCCTGGGGGATGAACTGGTGCTGGGCCATGTCGGACGGTTCTGCTATGCCAAAAATCACGAATTTCTGCTGGATGTAATGGCGGAGGTCTGCAAGCAGCGGCCGGATGCCGTTTTATTGCTGATCGGAGAAGGGGAAAACGAGGCCGCTGCCCGTCGGAAAGCGGAGGCGCTGGGGCTGCAAAGGAATGTCCGCTTTCTGGGCCGACAGAGCGATCCCGCAAAGTTCTATCAGGCCATGGATGCCTTTGTTTTGCCCTCGCGGTATGAGGGGCTTGGAATCGTGCTGATCGAGGCACAAGCGGCGGCATTGCCGGTCATCTGTTCCACAGAGGTGCCGCAGGAGGCTCAGGTCCTGCCCGAGATGCAGTACCTGAGCTTGCAGGAAAGCCCGGCAGTCTGGGCGGATGCGGCGATCCGGGCTGCAGAAAATGCCCGGCGGCGGGATACCTCTGTCGAGATGCGGGCAGGCGGCTTTGATATCGTCACCGAGGCGAAGAAGCTGGAAGAGTTTTACTTCGACCTGCTGAAATGAGGAGATAAGATGGACCCTTTGGTAAGCATCATCGTTCCTGTTTATAATGTAAAGCCATATCTGAGCCGCTGTGTGGACAGTCTACTGGGGCAGAGTTATCAGAACATGGAGCTGCTGCTGGTGGACGACGGCTCCACCGATGGCAGCGAGGCCCTCTGTGATGAATATGCTGCGCAGGATGCCCGGGTGCGGGTGCTCCACAAGAAAAATGGTGGTCTGTCCGATGCCCGCAACGCTGGTGTGGACGCAGCAAAGGGGGAATACCTCTCTTTTGTGGATGGCGATGACTGGGTGTCACCTTATTACATCGAGAACCTGTACCGGGCACTGGAGCAGGCGGGAGCGGATTTTTCAACCAGCTGTTTTGAAGAGGTGTTCGAGGGCCAGCCGATGCAGTCCGTGCCCACAGAGCGTCTGGAAGCATTCGAGATCCTGAGCCGGGAGGAATGCCTGCGCCGCATCCTGTATCAGGAGGGCATGGAGGTGACCACCCCCACCAAGCTCTATAAGCGTGCACTGTTTGAGGGCGTGCGCTACCCGGTGGGCAAGCTCTATGAGGATATCCCGGTCGCCTACGAGGTGACAAAGCGTGCCCATAAGGCGGCACATATCGCAAACCGGGATTACTATTATTTCCAGCGGGGCAGCAGCATCCAGAATATGGCCTTCAACCCCAGAAAGCTGGATAGTGTGCGGCACTGCCACGCGCTGATGGAAAATGTGAAGCGTGATTTCCCCCAGTTGAGCCGTGCGGCAGAATGCCGCTATCTGAGCAATGTCTGCAATATTCTGTTCCAGATCCGGGACAGGCAGCATGAAAAAATAGAGAAGGCTCTCTGGCAGGAAGTAAAAAAATACCGCCGGAACGTTCTGCTGGACCCGCAGGCCCGCAAAAAGGCCCGGCTGGCGGCGGCGCTTTCCTACAGCGGCTATGCCATGACCCGACGGGTCTATGAAAAAACGCAGTGGCGTGGAAAAAAGTAAAGTGGAGGGATCCGGTTGGAGGAAAGAAAACCGCTTGTATCGGTCATTGTGCCGGTCTATAATGTTTATCCGTATCTGCGGGACTGTGTGCAGAGTGTGCAGACGCAGAGTTACCAGAACTGGGAGCTGCTTTTGGTAGATGACGGCTCCACCGATGGCAGCGGGGAGCTTTGTGATGAGCTGGCTGTGGAGGATGACCGCATCCGGGTGTTCCATAAGCCCAATGGGGGGCAGTCTGATGCCCGGAACGTTGGGTTGAAACAGGCGCAGGGAAAATATTTTTACCTGCTGGACAGCGATGACCTGATCCGCTCCACGGCCCTTGCCCAGTTCGTGGAGCGCTGTGAGGCAGATGGTGCTGACGCGGCCCTGACCCCGCTGGAGATGTTCTCGACAGAGCAGCCGGAGGGACGGACGGAAAATCCGCACCAGATCCCAGAGCTGCTGAACCGGGAAGAGACCATGCGCCGGATGCTGCTGCATCAGGGCATCGGGCATGGAGCAGGCGGCGTTTTCTTCCGGCGGGAGGTTTGGGGAGATTTGCAGTTCCCCATTGGCATCCTGTACGAGGACTATGCGGTGATGTATCGGGCCATTGCCCGCTGTGCAAAAGTGGAAGTGTTTCCGGAACCGATGTACGATTACCGCATCCATACCGGTTCGACCATGAAGAGCGGCATTGCCGAGAAGAATCTGGTCATTCTGGATGTGGGCGAGGATGTGACCCGCTTTATTGCGGAAACGGTCCCTGTGCTGAAAGCGGAAGCGGAATACCTGCAGCTGGTTACATACCTGAAGACACTGAAAGGCATTCTGGATGGCGATTTTGCCAGCTATCCGGAGGCTCAGGCACGGATCTGCCGCTTTGTGCAGGAACACCGGGCGCTTGCCCGGCAGCCCTGGGCCAAAAGAGCAGACCGGATCAAGGTGGAAACACTTCTGATCAGCAAGCGGCTGTTTTATGCCGTTTATGGGCTGGGAGAATGGAAAAATAAACACACAGTCGAAAAATAAAATGGAGAAGTTATGCTGATTTATCTGGGGGCTTTTGCGGTTTCTGTGGGCATTGCCGCCTATGGCGAGCACCTGCGGACGAAGAAAAACAACGAGAAGGGCTTTTATCTCTGCCTGGCGCTGGCGGTGCTGGTGATGGCGGTATTGGCAGGCTTGCGGGACCCGTCCATTGGTACGGACAGCGTGGTGTATGAGGAATGGGTGGCGGATGCAAAGCTGCAGGATGGTTTGCTGGCCTGCATCCGGCAGCGGCACAAAACAGAGCCGCTGTTTATGACGCTGGTCTATCTGGCGGCCCATGTTTTTGGTGATGTCCATTGGCTCTACTTTATGGTGGACCTGCTGGCCTGCGGCCTGTTTATGATCGGGCTGGTGCAGTATAAGGAGTATGTCTCCGTGCCCTATGGCTGGCTGGCTTACCTCTGCCTGTATTATGGCGATACCTACAATGCCGAACGGCAGTCTGTGGCGCTGGGTGTGGCATTTCTGGCGTTCAGCTTTGTGTGGAAGAAAAAGTATCACTGGGCGGTCCTACTGCTGGCGGTCTCCTGCCTGTTCCACAATGCCACCTTTATTTCGTTTGGTGCGCTGTTGATCTATATTCTGCTTCAGCATTTCGACAACTGGTGGGTCAAGGGTGGCCTGGCGGCATTTTCGGTCTACCTTGCCTTCTTCAGCAAGGCTGTGGTCAGGCTGGCCCTGAATGTGGACTTCATTGATCGACTTTACGGATATTATTATGATGCCAATGCGGGCGGCTTCACGCTGAATCCCATCATTGTGCGTCTGCCCTTCCTGATCCTGCCCATTGTACTGTACCGCTGGTATGCCAGAGAGGAAGGGAAGGGCCATCGCCGCTTTACCCGCTCGGATGCCGATTTCTGGATCGTGATGATCCTGATCGAGATGGCAACGGCCCAGCTGCGCAACATCAATGTGCCGCTCTACCGCATCTGCCTGTATTTTGCGTTCTTCCGTTATCTCGCCATTGGCCGTGTGGTCAAGTGCGTGGAGGATGAGCGTCTGCGCAAGCTGCTGAAGGCTGCCATGTGGGGAATGCTGGTCATCATCTGGATCTATCAGGCGTATATTCAGGGCAACAATGCCATTTGTCCGTACACCTCAGAGATCCTCCACATCGGCAGAGAAACATTCTTCTGAGGGAACAGAACATGGAGACAGAGCTGATCAGTGTCATTGTCCCGGTCTACAATGTGGAGCGATATCTCCACCGCTGCGTGGACAGCATCCTGCACCAGACCTATCGGAATCTTGAGGTCCTGCTGGTGGACGATGGCTCCACCGATGCCAGCGGAGCCATCTGCGACGAATATGCCGCACAGGAAGAACGCGTAACGGCAGTCCACCAGAAAAACGGGGGACTCTCTGCAGCGCGCAACGCGGGACTCGAACGGGCACAGGGAACGTATCTCTGCTTTGTGGACAGTGATGATTTTCTGGACAGCCGGATGCTGGAAACGCTTTGCCGTGACCTGCAGGAACAGGATGCGGATGTTGCTGTGGTGGGCTTCCGGATGTTTGAACGGGAGGAAGAGCTTGCCCCGGCTGAACTCACCGTACCGGTGCAGTGTATGACAGGCCGGGAAGCCATCCGCAACACTCTTGTCTCGGATGAGCTGGGGGATTTTGCCTGGAACAAGCTCTACAAGCGGGAGCTGTTCCGGGATATCCGCTATCCGCTGGGGCGGATGATGGAGGATCAGGGGACCACATACCGCATTTTTCAGCAGTGCAGCAAGGTCGTATACTGCCCGGTGCCGCTGTATTATTACTATCAGCGCCCGGACAGCATCCTTCACCGCAGGAACATGAAGTTCTACGAGGATAAGCTGGATATGGGCTACCAGAAGTACCGGGCCATCCGGGAAGCGTACCCGGGAATGTCGGAAAATGATGCCGCCATGCTGAGCGTGGTGGAGCACTGCTATCCGTATCTGATGCAGGATACGGAGCGCTGCGCAAAAATGGAGGCCTTTTTGCAGGAGTGTGACCCGGCGGCGGCAAAGCTGCTCTGCACCAGCAGCCAGCGGAAGTATCAGCTGCTCAGATGCAGCCGGAGGCTGTATGCAAAACTGTTCCTGCTGAAAAACGGCCCGGCGGCAAAATAAGGGAGGAAAATTTGTGCTGAACGATACCGTCAGTATCATTGTGCCGATTTATAACAAGGAAAAGTATCTGGAAAAATGTCTGGACAGCATCCTTGGTCAGACCTATCGGGATCTGGAGATCATTCTGGTGGATGATGGGTCAACAGACAACTCCCTTGCCATCTGCCAGCGCTACGCGGAAAAAGATCTGCGGATCAAGATATACCACAAGCCAAACGGTGGTGTTTCCTCTGCGCGAAATCTGGGATTGGAAAAAAGTACAGGAAAGTATATTTCATTTGTTGATCCAGATGATTTTATTCATTCGGAATTTATAGAACAGCTGGAAATGATGTTGGTGCAATCGGACGCGGAAATTGCATACTGTAAAATGCTGGATGTTTGGGAAGGCAGTGACGTAGAACATATTCCCAAAATTACAGATAAAGTTTGCATATTGGATGCAAGACGGTACGATTGGTTTACACCAGCAGCGCATAAAGTCGCCTGCGGCGCAGTATACCGAAAAAGCTGTGTGAAGGATATTCGATTTTCTGATGACCTGTATATTGGAGAAGATACTCTTTTCTTAGCAGAATGCATCAAAAAAGCATCTAAGATTGTTCGTTCGGAAAGTGAATTATACTATTACTACCGCAATGATCAGTCGGTAACGCTGTGCGATTATTTTACTGGAAAATTAACAGAAATGATGGCGTGGGAGCGAATTGTTGTATTGTATGCGAATGAATCACTTGTACAGAAGACTGCAAAAGCGGGATATTCACAGGTTTGTCGTGAGTTAGTGGTTAAATATGGAAAGAGTGCACACTTTATGGAAGAAGGTTATCCGAAAGCAAAAGCAGGGTTTTACAGATGGGCAAAGGAAATGATGCAACAGCAACTTCAGGAAAAGAGATATTTTTACTGGCTTAAAACCATGTATTCGTATTTCTTCTGGGACGCATGGGTAAAGAAAAAACAGGGTGAGTGAAAGTATCTAGTTATGAAGAAATCGCTTACATTAAATGCAATAATGAGTGGAACAAAGACGATTCTACAAATCATCTTTCCACTGATTACATTCCCGTACATATCTAACATTCTACAAGTAAATAATTTGGGCAAAGTGAACTTTGCCAGCTCCGTCTGCGGGTATTTTCTGCTGTTTGCAGGCCTTGGCATCTCCTCCTATGCGGTGCGTGAGGGCTCCCGCTATGTGAATGACCGGGAAAAACTGTCGGCTTTTGCATCGGAGATGTTCTCCATCAATATGATCTCCACGGCCCTGACCTATGCGGCATTGGCGGTGACGATGCTTTTCTGGACAAAGCTCCATGCCTATACCGACCTGATGCTGGTGCTGAGTTTACAAATCTTCTTTACGACCATCGGCACCGAATGGGTGTTCACGATCTTTGAGGAGTATACCTATATCACAGTTAGAGGTATTATTTTTCAAATAATATCAATTCTGATGATGTTCGCATTTGTTAAAACGCAGGACGATTACTGTATTTACGCAGGAATTACGGTGTTTGCCGCAGCAGGTGCGAATATATTGAACTTCTTTCGAGCTAGGAAATATTGCACGATTCGACTGACAGCAAGAATAGACTGGAAAAAGCATTTAAAACCCATACTTCTGATTTTTGCATCGAGCTTTGCAATTACGATTTATGTAAATTCAGATGTGACAATTCTCGGAGTTTTAACTTCAGACTATCATGTGGGAATTTACACCGTTGCAATGAAGATATATACGATGGTAAAATCGGTTCTGGCATCTATTCTTTTAGTATCTGTTCCGAGGTTGTCTCGTTATGCGGGAATGCAGGATAGGCTGAATTTTGAAAGGCTTTTTAATAAAGTATTTGGGGCAATGGTATTAACCGTTCTTCCGGCTGTAGTGGGATTATTTGAACTAAGTCAAGAGGTCGTTCTTTTTATCTCAAGCGAAAGCTATCTGGAAGCAGCTGTGCCACTTCGCATTTTGAGTATAGCACTGGTAGCAAGTTTATTTGGGTGGCTCTATAATACTTGTGTTTTGGTGCCATGGAAAAGAGAAGGTCAATTTTTGGTAGCAACGCTTGTGAGTGCAATTTTGAACGTGGGGCTGAACATCCTGCTCATCCCGCGGTTCCGGGAGAATGCGGCAGCCTTTACCACCCTGCTGGCAGAGCTGTGCTCCATGATGCTCTGTATCCGCTGCTCCAGGGGTCTGGTCATGGTCTCAGCTGACCGGCGCACCGTTGGCTCGGTGCTCTGCGGCTGTGTGGGCATCGTTCTTGTCTGTATCGGGGTCAAGGCATTGGCTCTGCCCAATCTCATCTGCATTCTGGCGGCGGTGCTGGGCTCAGTAGCTGCATACGCAGCCATCCTGCTGGGCATGAAAAATCCGCTGGTGCTGGAATATCTGGAAAAAGCGAAGCGGAAGTTCCGGAAAATATCCTGAATGGACAGGACCCGCTGCGGGGGCGAACACTCTCTGCGGCGGGTCTTTTTCAGAAAAACGGCGTTTTTTGGTGCGTTCCGGCAAAATCACCACATTTCTTTGCTTCTGCAACAAATGTTTGTTAATAAATTATCCATCCCCCGTCCTTGCAATACACACGCTTTTTGTTTATAATAAGGATGTACGGGGAAGTTCGCAGTGCGCGGCCCCCGATGAAGAGCAAAATTCGATTCCGAACGAAAAGAATTTGAGAGGAGTTTGTTACCATGGGTTTAGGTAAGAAAACGATCGACGATCAGAATTACTGCGGCAAGAAGGTCCTTGTCCGCTGCGATTTCAATGTCCCGATGAAGGACGGCGTGATCACCAACGAGAACCGCATCAATGCGGCTCTGCCCACCATCCAGAAGCTGGTCAACGATGGTGCTAAGGTCATCCTGTGCAGCCACCTGGGCAAACCCAAGAACGGCCCTGAGGCAAAGTTCAGCCTGGCACCCGTTGCTGTGGCTCTGAGCGCAAAGCTGGGCAAGACCGTTGTGTTCGCTGATGACGACAATGTTGTGGGCGAGAACGCAAAGGCTGCTGTTGCCGCAATGAACAACGGCGATGTCGTTCTGCTGCAGAACACCCGTTTCCGCAAGGAAGAGACCAAGAACATGCCTGAGTTCAGCCAGGAGCTGGCTTCTCTGGCAGATGCATACGTTGACGATGCATTCGGCAGCTGCCACCGTGCACACTGCTCCACCGCAGGTGTCACCGACTACATCAAGGATACCGCTGTCGGTTACCTGATGGAGAAGGAGATCAAGTATCTGGGCAACGCCGTCAACGACCCCGTCCGTCCCTTCACCGCTATTCTGGGCGGTGCCAAGGTCGCTGATAAGCTGAACGTCATCTCCAACCTGCTGGAGAAGGTCGATACCCTGATCATCGGCGGCGGCATGGCTTACACCTTCGTCAAGGCACAGGGCTACGAGGTCGGCAAGAGCCTGTGCGACGATACCAAGCTGGATTACTGCAAGGAAATGATGGCCAAGGCCAAGGAGAAGGGCGTGAAGCTGCTGCTGCCCGTGGATGCAGCCTGCATCAAGGACTTCCCCGATCCCATCGACGCTCCCGTGGATGTCACTGTGGTACCTGTCACTGCCATCCCTGCTGACATGGAGGGCTGCGACATCGGCCCCGAGACCATGAAGCTGTTTGCCGATGCTGTCAAGGCATCCAAGACCGTGGTGTGGAACGGCCCCATGGGCGTGTTCGAGAACCCCACCCTGGCAGCCGGTACTCTGGCTGTTGCCAAGGCTATGGCTGAGAGCGATGCTACCACCGTGATCGGCGGCGGCGACAGCGCAGCAGCTGTGCAGCAGATGGGCCTGGGCGACAAGATGACCCACATCTCTACCGGCGGCGGCGCTTCTCTGGAGTATCTGGAGGGCAAGGAGCTGCCTGGTATCGCTGTGATCCAGAACGCATAAGCATCTGAACCAGCATCACTGAGGTGCGGCGGCATATACGCCGCCGCACTTTTTATTTTGGGTAATAAGATCTCTCAGGCTTGCCGACGCTCGCCAGCTCCCCATCCGGGAGGCAGGAGCTGTCGTTTATCCTGCCTCTCCTGCCGGGAGAGGCGGCACCGAAGGCGGCGGGGAGGTATTTTGTGATAAGGAGATCGTTAGAATGGATAAGGCAAAGCGTAAGGCAATCATTGCAGGCAACTGGAAGATGAACAAGACCGCCACTGAGGCAGCCAAGCTGGTGGACGAGCTGATCCCCGCCGTCAAGGATGCTTCCTGTGAGGTCGTTATCTGCACCCCCTACACCGATCTGGTCACCGCTGTGGAAAAGACCAAGGGCACCAACATCCATGTGGGTGCTGAGAATGTCCACTTTGAGAAGTCCGGTGCCTTCACCGGCGAGATCAGCGCCGATATGCTGGTGGATCTGGGTGTGGAGTACGTCATCGTCGGCCACTCCGAGCGCCGCCAGTACTTTGCAGAGACCGACCAGACCGTGAACAAGCGCGCTCTGGCTGCCCTGAATGCGGGCCTGAAGGTCATCATCTGCGTGGGCGAGAGCCTGCAGCAGCGCGAGGAGGGCGTGACCGAGGAGCTGGTGCGGATGCAGACCAAGATCGCCCTGCGCGACGTGACCGCCGAGCAGATGGCAAATGTGGTCATTGCCTACGAGCCCATCTGGGCCATCGGCACCGGCAAGACTGCGACCGCTGACCAGGCCGAGGAGGTCTGCGCTCAGATCCGCAAGGTCATCGGCGAAGTGTACGGCGAGGCTGTGGCCGAGGCTGTCACAGTCCAGTACGGCGGCAGCATGAACGCCAAGAACTGCGAGGAGCTGCTGAGCAAGAAGGACGTGGACGGCGGCCTCATCGGCGGTGCTTCCCTGAAGGCTCCTGACTTTGCTGTCATCGTCAACGCTGCCACCAAGGGCTAAGCCCTGAGCGATAAAAATCGTTCTCTCTGCGCCCGGCTGCGCCGCATTTCCGGCAGGGAGCCGGGCGCTGTTTGTTGAATTTTCAAAGGAGATCCTATTTTATGTCCAAGAAACCTGTTCTGCTCTGCATCATGGACGGCTTTGGCTGGACCCCCAACGAGACCTACGGCAACGCCGTGGCCGCAGCCAAGAAGCCTTTCCTTGATTCTCTGATGGCAAAATATCCTATGACCACCATCGACGCTTCCGGCATGGCTGTGGGTCTGCCCGACGGCCAGATGGGCAACTCTGAGGTGGGTCACACCAATATGGGTGCCGGCCGCATCGTCTACCAGCAGCTGACCCTCATCACCAAGTCCATCCGCGACGGTGAGATGCTCAAGAATCCCGTCCTCGTCAAGAACATGAAGGCTGCCATCGACGCCGGCAAGGCGATCCACCTGATGGGTCTGGTGGGTACCGGCGGCGTCCACAGCCACGCTGACCACTGGTTCGGTGTGCTGGAAATGGCAAAGCAGATGGGGGCAAAGGAAGTCTACCTCCACTGCATCACCGATGGCCGCGACACCGACCCCCACTCCGGCAAGGGCTTCCTTGCCGACCTGCAGGCCAAGCTGGATGAGCTGGGCATCGGCAAGATCGCCAGCGTCTCCGGCCGTTACTACGCCATGGACCGCGACAACAACTGGGACCGCGAGGAGAAGGCTTACGCCGCATTCGTCTACGGTGAGGGCAACCACGCTGCCAACGCTGCCGAGGCCATTGAGGCATCCTATGCTGCCGATAAGACCGACGAATTCGTTCTGCCCTGCGTCACCTGCGAGGGCGGCCGCGTGCAGGATGGCGATACCGTCATCTTTATGAACTTCCGTCCCGACCGTGCCCGCCAGATGACCCGCATCTTCTGCGATGACGACTTCAAGGGCTTTGAGCGCCGCGGCGGCCGCAAGCAGGTCAACTATGTCTGCATGGCCGAGTACGATGCCACCATGCCCAACTGCGAGGTCGCCTATCCTCCCGTGGAGCTGAAGAATGTTCTGGGCCAGTACCTGTCCGAGAACGGCAAGACCCAGCTGCGCATTGCCGAGACCGAGAAGTATGCACACGTCACCTTCTTCTTCAACGGCGGTGTGGAGGCTCCCTACGAGGGGGAGGACCGCTGCGTCATCCCCAGCCCGAAGGTTGCCACCTACGACCTGCAGCCTGAGATGAGCGCCCCTGAGGTGGCTGCTGAGTGCGTCAAGCGCATCGAGAGCGGCAAGTATGATGTGGTCATCCTGAACTTTGCCAACTGCGACATGGTCGGCCACACCGGCGTGTTCGATGCCGCTGTCAAGGCCGTTGAGGCTGTGGATACCGCTGTGGATCAGGTGGTCACCGCTGTGCTGAACGCAGGCGGCTGCGCCTTTATCACGGCTGACCACGGCAACGCCGAGAAGATGATGAACCCGGACGGCACTCCCTTTACCGCCCACACCACCAATGTGGTGCCCTTTGTGGCCGTTGGCTGCGGCGATGTGAAGCTGCGCGAGGGTGGCTGCCTGGCAGATATCGCCCCCACCATGCTGCCCTATATCGGCCTGCCTGTCCCCGCTGAGATGACCGGCAAGAGCATCATCGTGGAGTAAGTACTCCGCAAAAGAGCTTTCCTGAAACGTAAAAAGACCTCCCCGTGCAGGTGCTGCCTGCATGGGGAGGTCTTTTGCTGTATCGCTTAGTAGTGCAGCTGGTCAGCGGTCAGTGCTTCCAGCACCGGCAGCATGGCGGCTGCCTCGGCCTTGGCGGCGGGCAGATCCATATCGCGGTAGTTGCCGCATTCCACCTCGCTGGCACCGGGGATATCCCCCTCAAAGGCGGCCATGAAGCGGAAGGAATCCACGGTCAACTCCAGTGCCTGCGCCGGGGTCAGCCCGCGGGTGAGCAGGTAGAAGCCGGTGCGGCAGCCCATGGGGCCAACGTAGATCACGCCGTCCTTCACCGCGCTGTTGCGGGCGTAGGTGGCAAACAGGTGCTCCAGCGTGTGGGCGGCACCGGTGGTCAGATAATCGCCCTGATTGGGCTTCTTCATCCGGATGTCCCAGGTCAGCACATCACCATCCTGGCGGCTCAGGTACATGCCCCGGTCCAGCTTGGTGTGATCGACACAGAAGCTTGCAATGCGTTCCATGATGTTCTCCTTCAGGATCAGGCCTGCAGGCGCTGGACACTGCCGTGGGCACAATCCACAGCGATATCCAGGCCGTCGCGGATGTGGCTGCAGGCACCTGCGGCACCCACGATGGTGGGCTTGAGCAGGGAGTTGCCCACGATGGCAGCGTGGCTGTTCAGGCCGGGCTCCTCGACCACCAGAGCGGCGGCATCGCGGACATAGCCCAGCATCTCGTTGGTGGTGGAGGGAACGACCAGCACCATGCCGGGGCGGAACTTTGCCTTGACCTCCTCCAGAGTGCGGCAGACGCAGGCCTTGCCGCTGGCGGAGACCAGATCGGTCTTGCCGCGGCCCACGCCCACACCGGTGGCCAGGCAGTTGCCCACCATGTGGATCTTGATCATGTTGGTGGTGCCGGAAACGCCCACGGGCACGCCTGCGGTCACAACGGCCAGCTCGCCGTTGTGCAGGTAGCCGTTCTTCTCGGCCAGAGCGGTGGACATCTCAATCAGCTCATCGGTGCTGTGGGCGGGGCCCATCAGCAGGGAAGTGATGCCCCAGCTCAGGGAGAGCTGACGCTGCACCTGCTCGTCCATGACGCAGGCAATGATGGGCTGCTTGGGGCGGTACTTGCTCAGCAGACGGGCAGTGTTGCCGGATTCAGACACGGTGACGATGGCGGCAGCGTTCACGTCCTTGGCGGTCAGGCAGGCAGCGTGAGCAGTTGCATCGCTGACGCTGATCTGGATCTCGGCGTGGCGCTGGGAGCGGTAGTGCTCCTCGTTCTCGGTGCGCTCTGCAATGGCGGACATGGTCTTGAGGGCCTCCACGGGGTAGTCACCGGCAGCGGTCTCACCAGACAGCATGATGGCGGAGGTGCCATCGTAGATGGCATTTGCCACGTCGGAGATCTCGGCACGGGTGGGGCGGGGGTTGACCATCATGCTGTCCAGCATCTGGGTGGCAGTGACGATGGGCTTGCCGAAGGAGAAGGAGCGGTCGATGATGTCCTTCTGGATGCCGGGCAGCTCGGTGAAGTCGATCTCAACGCCCAGGTCACCACGGGCCACCATGACGGCATCGGCTGCGGAGAGGATGCTGTCGATGTTGTTCACACCCTCGCGGTTCTCGATTTTGGCAATGATGCGGATGTTGGAATCGTACTCATTCAGCAGGTTGCGGATGTCGTACACATCCTGTGCGGTGCGCACAAAGGAAGCAGCGATGAAGTCAAAGCCGTTCTGCACGCCAAAGATGATGTCCTCGCGGTCCTTCTGGCTCAGGTAGGGCATGGACAGATGCACGCCGGGCACATTGACACCCTTTTTGGTCTTGATCTTGCCGCTGTTCAGCACGGTGCAGATGATGTCGGTGTCGGTGACCTGCTCAATGTGCAGCATGATCAGGCCGTCGTCCAGCATGATGGTGCCGCCGGGCTGCACGTCCTGGGGCAGATCCTTGTAGGTGACGGAGCAGATCTCCTTGGTGCCCTCCACCTCGCGGGTGGTCAGGGTAAAGGTCTGGCCGGCTTCCAGCATCTCCACACCGTTCTTGAACTCCTTCAGGCGGATCTCAGGGCCTTTGGTGTCCAGCAGGGCGGCAACGGGCTTGCCCAGCTCCTCACGCAGCGCCTTCAGCTTTGCCAGACGGCCGCCGTGCTCCTCGTAGGAACCGTGGGAGAAGTTGAAACGGGCCACGTTCATGCCGTTTGCAATCAGGTCGCGCAGGACATCGCCCTTATCGGTAGAAGGGCCCAGGGTGCAGATGATCTTCGTTTTTCTCATAAAATACCTCCAACGTTTACGCTATAATGCTCTCTATCTTGACGCAGCAGCCCAAGCTGGCTGCTCTCTGGCGGGCAGTGATTGCTTTGCACCCGCGGCGGCAGTATACGCCAATATGGCTGTTTCAACAAACCATACCACTATACATTATAAGCTCTTGGATACAATAGCGCAAGAAAAATCTTTGCAAAGAAACTGCTAAGATTTCATCAGGTTTGAACAAAAAACTTTCCACCATAAAGCGCTTGCATAACCGGCGGGATTTGCTTATAATGAAGGTAAGCAAAAGTGCGACTGTTCCGGGGCAGCCCCGGAGGAAAATGGAGTGAAAACATATGGAAAAGCGTGTATTTTTGATCGTACTGGACAGCTTTGGCATCGGCGCGGAGCCGGATGCAGCCGCCTTTGGCGACGAGGGCACCAACACGCTGGGGGCCATTGCAGGGCATCCCAATTTCAACTGCCCCAACCTGAAAAAGCTGGGCCTGTTCAACATTGACGGTGTGACTGCGGGCGAAAAGACCGACGCGCCCGCCGGTGCCTTTGCCCGCCTGCAGGAGCAGAGCATGGGCAAGGATACCACCATTGGCCACTGGGAAATCGCCGGTGTGGTCAGCCCGAACCCGCTGCCCACCTTCCCCAACGGCTTCCCGGAGGAGCTCATTCAGGAGTTTGAGGCAAAAACCGGCCACAAAGTCCTCTGCAATCTGCCCTATTCCGGCACCGAGGTGTTGAAGGACTACGGCGAGCAGGCTATGAAGGAAAATGCTCTCATCGTCTACACCAGCGCCGACAGCGTGTTCCAGGTGGCCGCCCACGAGGAGCTGGTGCCCGTGCACGAGCTTTACCGCTACTGCGAGATCGCCCGCGAGATGCTGAAGGGTGCGTACGGCGTGGGCCGTGTCATCGCCCGGCCCTTCCTGGGCAGCAGCGCCGAGACCTTCTACCGCACCACCAACCGCCACGACCTGAGCCTGAAGCCGCCCCGTGCCACCATGCTCGACCTGCTGAAGGAGGCCGGCAGGGATGTCATCGCCGTGGGCAAGATCTTTGATATCTTTGACGGGCAGGGCGTGACCGAAAAGATCAAGACCACCGGCAACACCAATGGCATCGCCTTCACCAAGGCATTGCAGACCCGGGATTTCGAGGGTCTGGCCTTTGTGAATCTGGTGGATTTTGATATGCTCTACGGCCATCGCCGCGACGTGCCCGGTTATGCCGCCGCCGCCACCGAATTTGACCGCTTCCTGGCCGACTTCATCCCCGGGATGCGGGAGGGCGACCTGCTGATGATCACCGCCGACCACGGCTGCGACCCCTCCTACACCAAGACCACCGACCATACCCGCGAGTATGTGCCGTATCTGGTCTGCGGCAAGGGCGTGAAGCCCGGTGTGGATTTGGGCACCCGGCTCTGCTTTGGCACCATTGCACAGACCGTGTGTGAATATCTGGGTGTGGATGCTTCCAGCCTGGACGGCCACAGCGTGCTGCAGGAGATCCTGAAGTAATATCGGCCCTCTCAGTCATGCGAAAGCGTGACCGAGAGGGCTATTTTTTGTGTAAAGTCTTGAACAATATAGTCAGTTGTGGTAGACTAGCACGTGCACGCCCGGTGCGTACAAAGTTTACGCCGGGCGCAGGAATTGATATGGTTTCAGAATAGAAGGAGACTATCACATGAGAATCAATCGTACTTTGGGTCTGGCACTGACCGCTGCTGTGCTGGCTGTTGCCATGACTGGCTGCTCCAATGGTGCATCTTCCACCGCATCCTCCGCTGCTTCCAGCGAGGCTGCTTCCTCTGTGGCCGCTTCCTCTGTGGCCGCTTCCAGCGAAGCTGCCGAGAGCGAGGCCGCTGCTGCCAGCGTTGTCAGCACCGAGGATCTGGATGTGAACGGCACCACCTACTCCGCTGACTGCTACGGCGAGTTCACCCTGTCCAACGGCGACACCATGAAGCTGTGGAAGGTGAAGGACGCTTACGCAGACCTGAGCGCTCTGCCCATGAAGGGCGTGGCCGAGGAGTTCCCCATCGAGGCCGAGGCCGAGCAGATCTATGTTGCTGACGTGACCAGCAACGGCGAGACCACCCGCCAGTATCTGCGCACCGACAAGGCTGGCCGCAACGGTACTGTCTCTGTCAAGACCTTTGAGCTGGGCGACGCTGAGTAATTGCGCTTCCCTGTAAGATCAGAAGACAACAAGCCCCGGACCTTTTGCAAGGCCCGGGGCTTGTGCTGTTTTATCCTGTTTTATTCTCCGCTGCTGCTGGAACCGAACAGGGCATCCAGCACGGTGGAAGCGGCCTGATGCAGGGAGTTGGCAGCAGATTCCACCTGCTCCTGCGTGGGCAGAGAGATAGAAGGTGTTTCTGCTCCGCCGGTGGATTCACTGCTGGCTTCACTCTCGGCAGGTGCTTCGGTGGAAGCCTCGCTCTCGGCAGGCGCTTCGGGGGTGGGTTCTGCGGGCTGCTCGTCGGCAGGCTGTTCCGCAGGCACGCTCTCGGCAGGTTCCTCCACAATGATGCTGTCGGGCGATTCCTCCACAGAGGTGCCCGCGTTGGGGTCAGCTGTGGGGGTGAATACCTCGGTCTTTTCGGGGGTCTGCTGGGTATCGCTCACGGTGCCCTCACCGCCCAGAACGGATGCGATCAGCTCCTTGGCCTGGTTGACCGAGTTCTCATCCGGCTTCATCACATAGAGGCTCTGACCCTTTGCGGAGTAGCACTGGGAGCTCTTGCCGCTGGTGCCGGTCACGGCATAGCTCTGGATGTCCCAGTCAGACAGGCTTGCCAGCTGCATCCGCACCAGTGCGGAGATCTGCTCCTGAGAAAGGCTGGTCACAAAGCAGTCGGACACAGCATCCATCAGCTTGGAAAAACTCATCAGCACAGTGGGGGATTTGATCTTGTTCATCATGGCATCGATGACTTTCATCTGGTTGATGCCGCGCTGGATATCGCCGGAGGCAAAAGCGTGACGCTCACGGGCAAAGGCCAGAGCGCTCTTGCCGTCCAGATGGTTCCAGCCCTCGGCAAAGGTGGTGGGGTCATAATAGCCGGGGCTGCCCACCGAGGTGAACGCCTGATCGGAGTAGACATCCACACCGCCCACGGCATCGATGATGCTGATGAAGCCCGCAAAGTTGATGCGGAGGTATTGGTCCACATTGACCCCGTACAAGTTGCCCAGGGTTGCCATGCTGGTCTCCACGCCGTACAGACCGGCATGGGTCAGCTTGTCCTTGCTGTTGGTACCCGCCAGATCAACGTAGTAATCGCGGGGAGTGTTGATGAGCGCCACCCGTTTGGTGGAGGGGTTGACCACGGCAAGGATGTTCACATCGCTGCGGGCCTTTTCAGTCAGTTCGCCGCGGTTATCCACGCCGCTCAGGTAGACCACAAAGGGCTCCTTGGTGATCTTGTTGGCCTCGGTGCCGGTGACAAGGCCGGAGGTCACGTTATCCAGTGCACTCAGGCCCTGCTGCGCCCAGACACAGCCCAGCGCCAGAAAGGCGCACAGGAACACCGAGAACACCCGGGATACCTTGCGGGGGGCGCTGTACTCCTGGCAGCGCTTGACCAGCAGCCAGAACAGCACCAGCAGCGCCGCAATGATGACCAGATACAGCGCGGGCAGCATCTGGGTGCGCCAGAGCTGGAAGAAGGCCGCAATGCTCAGAATGGCTTGTAGGATCAGCAAAACAGTACCTCGTTTCGGTTTGGCCGCACCGGTGTCCGCATCCGGCTTGCGGCGGGGGGGCTTTGACTCCGGGGCAGGCCCGCTGGTATGCTTCGGCGGCTTGGGTGGTGCAGGCGGCGGGGTGGGAGCGGCAGTTTCCGGCGCAAAAAAGGCCGCGCTGTCCACCTCCACAGTCTTTTCTTCCGGTGGGCGGTGACCCCGGTGGATGTGCCGGGTGCTGTCATCGTCCGTGTGGGAACGGGAAGTTTCATCAAACATAGGAATTCTCCTTTTTGACATGTCCTCAGGCAAGGGGCACGACGGTAAGAACGGCCCGTGCCGGCAGGCAGGTGGCCGTCTGATCCTCCTGCGAGATCCAGCCAAAGCTTTCGCAGATGTGGTCAGGGCAGGGGGAATCAATGAACCGTGCCGCGCCGTCCTTGACCTCGATGTGCACCGTCAGATAGCCGGTGTCGATGTCATAGACGGCATCCTTGTCCAGAGAGATCTTCTGCACCGTGTTCGCATCGCCGTAGATCAGTTCCGCGCCCAGGGTGCTGCCGCTCTGCCCGGCACTGCGGAGGTAAAAAAGCACCCCCGCGATCACCAGAACAACAGCGGCGAAAAGCAAATTGACCCAGAGATTTTTTTTCTGCTTCATGGCTCAGGCATCCTTCTGGGGGAACAGCTGTTCCAGCTCGGCCAGCCACAGGGCGGCGCAGGCATCGCTGGGCATCCGCCAGTCCCCGCGCGGCGAGAGGGTCACGCTGCCGATCTTGGGGCCGTCGGGCAGACAGCTGCGCTTGAACTGCTGGGCAAAGAATCGCCAGTAGAAGTTGCGCAGCCACTTGTAAAGCACCGCGTCCGGGTATTCCTCCCGGCCTGCAAAGGCTGCCCTGGCCAGCCGGAAGATCTTTGCCGGGCCAAAGCCGAAGCGGAGCACATAATAAAGGTAGAAGTCGTGCAGTTCATAGGGGCCCACCAGATCCTCGGTGCGCTGTGCGATCTCGCCGTTGTCCTTGGCGGGCAGCAGCTCGGGGGACACAGGGGTGTCGAGGATGTCCAGCAGCACCTCTTTCAGGGCCGGGGTGGCGGCAATGTCGGCTTCGTACCGGACAAGGTGGCGCACCAGCGTTTTGGGTACGCCTGCGTTCACGCCGTACATGCTCATGTGGTCGCCGTTGTAGGTGGCCCAGCCCAGGGCCAGCTCGGAAAGGTCGCCGGTACCCACCACCAGGCCGCCGGTGCGGTTGGCGGTGTCCATCAGCTCCAGCGTGCGCACGCGGGCCTGGCCGTTCTCGTAGGTCACGTCCAGCACGCTCTCGTCCTGGCCGATGTCCCGGAAGTGGCTGTGCACCGTGGCGGCAATGTCGATCTCGGTAAAGCTGACGTGCAGCTCGTCACAGAGGATCTCTGCATTGCTGCGGGTGCGCTTGGTGGTGCCAAAGCAGGGCATGGTCACGGCCAGCACATCGGTGGTGGGGCGGCCCAGCTGCTTCATGGCGCGGACAGCCACCAGCAGGGCAAGGCAGCTGTCCAGACCGCCCGAAATGCCGATGACGGCTGTTTTGGCGCGGGCGTGCTCAAGACGCTTGGCCAGGCCGTCGGCCTGCATCTTCAGGATCAGCTCACAGCGCTCGGCACGCAGCTGCTCGTTGTGGGGGATAAAGGGGGTGGGGTCTACCCAGCGGGTCAGCACGGTGTCGGTCAGGGTCAGGTCGAATTCCACGGTCTGGTAGCCCTCGGTGCTGGGCTCAAAGCTGGTGTTGCGCGCCCGCTCCGACTCCATCCGCTGGCAGTCCAGCTCTGTCTCGGCAGGGCCGCCTGCAAAGGGCTTCACCTCGGCCAGCAGGGTGCCGTTTTCGGCGATCAGGTCGTGGCCTGCGAACACCATGTCCTGGGTGCTCTCGCCGTGGCCTGCCGAGGCGTACAGGTAGCCGCAGAGCAGGCGGGCAGACTGGTTTTCCACCAGTGCCCGGCGGTACTCGGCCTTGCCTACCGTTTCATCGCTGGCCGAAAGGTTGGCGATGACGGTAGCGCCTGCCAGTGCGTGGAAGGTGGAGGGCGGCAGGGCGCTCCATAGGTCCTCGCAGAGCTCCACGCCCAGCACAAAGCTGGGCATCTGGCGGCAGCGGAAGAGCAGGGAGGTGCCGAAGGGAACATCCTGCCCGCAGACATTCACCCACTCCACCTCGGTGGAACCGGGGGTGAACTGCCGCTTTTCATAGAACTCGCCATAGTTGGGCAGGTACGTTTTGGGAACCAGACCCAGCAGCTGCCCGCGGCAGAACACGGCAGCGCAGTTGTACAGCTTGCCCCGCACCATCAGGGGCAGGCCCACAAGGGCCACGGTGTCCAGCTCCCGGCTGGCATCCAGCAGCTCCTGCAGGCCGGTCAGGGCTCCCTGCTGCAGGGTGCGCTGCAAAAACAGGTCGCCGCAGGTATAGCCGGTCAGGCAGAACTCAGGGAATACGGCCAGCTTCACGCCGCGGGCGGCGGCGGCACGCAGCTCTGTGAGGATCTGCCGGGTGTTGTAGGCGCAGTCCGCCACCCGAAGCGCGGGCGAGAGGGCTGCTGCTTTCAAAAAACCATCTTTCATCGGAGGATTTCACATCCTGTCTCTCTTGTTTGCCCACGGCGAACAACTGTGCTCCCGTGGTGAGGATAGTATACCACACTCTGGCCAAAACGAAAAGAGGGCTGTTATCAACCCTCTCTGCCTCTGCGCCTGACGGCGGGGCAAAGAAGGGTTCTAACAACCCCCTGCAGATACACCAAATGGAAAACGAGATGGACCGTAAGCCGGGTTCTGTATTAAACGACGATCTGTCTAGGCCTGCCATTGCTGACAGGCTCGTGCCGCCTTCGGGACACGCGAGCAGCGCTGTACGTCCCATATAGGCGTTGCTTCCGGTAGGGTTTACAAAGCCGCATAGTCACCCATGCGCTGGTGAGCTCTTACCTCGCCCTTTCATCCTTACCGCATTGCTGCGGCGGTTTCCTTTCTGTTGCACTTTCCCTGAGGTCACCCTCGGCTGCCGTTAGCAGTTACCGTGCTCTGTGAGGCCCGGACTTTCCTCAGAGCGGTCAAAGCCGCCCCGCCGCCGTATGTTCCACTCGTTTTCTGTTCCCCATAATACCATAAAAAAACAAGATTTGCAAGTGACGATAAAATTTGGTATAATAAATTTAAATATGGCGTGTAATTTTTGGGGAGGGACAACGGATGCAGCTGCTTTTCAATGTCCCACCCGAAGCCGATGGCGTGCTGCTGCGCGGCTTTCTGCGCCGGTGTGCCGTCTCCACGGAGCTGGCCCGGGCGGTCAAATTCCATGGCAGCGGCTTTTTTGCGGACGATGCGCCCATTCTGGCCAACCGCCGCGTGCAGGCGGGGCAGACCATCCGCTTTGCGCTGCCCGCCGACGGCCCCGGTGTGGAGCCCCAGCCTGAGATCCCGGTCAGGGTCGTTTACGAGGATGCTTTTGCCGTGGTGCTGGAAAAACCGCCCCATCTGGCGGTCCACCCCACCCTGAACTACCCCCGGGACACCCTGGCCAACGGCTATGCCGCCTGGGCGGCTGCCCACGGCGAAAGCCCGGTGTTCCGCCCGGTGAACCGGATCGATAAAGACACCAGCGGGCTGGTGCTGGCCGCAAAGAACGGCTATGCCGCACCCCTGCTGGCCGAGGGTGTGGAAAAGCTCTATTACGCCATCGTGGAGGGTGAACTGCCCCTTGGCCTCGGAGTCATCGATGCCCCCATTGGCCGAAGAGGGGACAGCATCATCGGGCGGTGTGTGACCCCCGAGGGGAAGCCCAGCCGCACCGAGTATACCATATTAAAGGCAGCGCAGGGCCTGAGCCTTGCCGCCTGTGTTCCCGTGACGGGCCGCACCCATCAGATCCGGGTGCATTTTGCGTCCATAGGCCACCCGCTGGCCGGGGACGACCTTTACGGCGGGCATCGAGACCGCATTGCTCGGCAGGCGCTCCATTGCGCCCGGCAGAGTTTCCGGGTGCCGGCTTACACCAAGGTGCCCGGCGGCATCCGGTTGGAAACGCCGGTGGAGGAACACGCCCGCACCGTTGCAGTGGAGAGCCCCCTGCCCGAGGATATGCGGGCATTGCTGGACGCTGAAATATGAAAATAAAGTGAAACCTCTGTGAAAGCTCTGCCCAAATTCTGTGACAAACCTTGTATCAGCCCGGGCAGGGTGTATAATTGATATAAATTTGTAACTTTCGACCCAAAACGTCAGGAAGGAGCAACCCCTTTTGATCGAAGAAAAAACAAAGGAGCCGCAGAGCCAGGCTCCTGCAGCGCCGGTGAAGGGCAGAGAAAAACTGCGAAGCTTCTGGGCAAAGGTCCAGATCTCCGGCCTGCTGCGGCGGCACCGTTTCCGCCGCAAAACGCAGCGGCACATGAATGATGTGGCCAAAAAGCTGCGGGCCAGTGCCTTGGTGCTGGCAGTTGGCGAGGCACTCTATGCACTGGGCTTTGCGGCAGAGTACATGGTGGTGCGCACAGGGCGCGGTATTGCTGCTGTGGCCCGCAGACTGGCCCGCTGGTGCAGGAATGCCCTGCATACCATCATTGCAACAGCCTTTCCTGGTGCGGCGCAGATGTTCAAGGATCTGCTGGCACCGCTTTACCTGTTTTTCAAAGGCCTCGGCGCTGTGGCGGCCCACGCCAACGATGTGCGCCGGGAGCGGGGCTTTGGTGCTTCCGTAAAAGCGGCCGGGCGCTATTTTGTGGGCGGGCTCAAGCGCAACCTGAGCCTGCTGCCCCGGACAGCAATGTACATCCTGCCCCTGTGTATGCTGGCCGTGTTCGTCACGGTCTGGAACAGGACGATGGCCCAGCCCTATGCGCTGGCTGTGCAGGTGAACGGCCAGACCGTTGGCTATGTGGCCAATGAGGAAGTGTTCAACCTCGCAAAAGAGGATGTGATGCAGCGCATCAACTACGCCGGTTCGGACAAGACCGAGCTGACCATCGAGCCGACCTATACCATCTCCGTGACCCACAAGACCATGGACGAGAGCGAGACGGCAAACGCCATTCTGCAGAGCGCCAGTGACCAGATCAGTGAGGGCACCGCTCTGTATCTGGATGGGGAGCTGACGGCAGTCTGCTCCGATGGTGACACCCTGCGCGGCTATCTGGAGAGCCTGCTGGCCCCCTACGAGGATCAGGCAGACGAGAATGTCAGCGTGGGCTTTAGCAAAAATGTGACGCTGGAAGATGGAGTCTATTTCAACGACAGCTTTGAGGATGACAATTCCATCGAGAATATGCTGACCGGCGTGCAGCAGCAGGAGAAGATCTACACGGTCAAGGCGGGCGATACCCTGTGGGCCATTGCCCAGAAGAACGACCTGACCTTCCGGGAGCTGTGTGCCCTGAATACGAATTTCAAGGGTGCTCCCCTGGCCGAGGACTCCAATATCCAGGAGGGCGATCAGCTGATCGTGACCAAGCAGGAGGCTTTGCTGGAAGTCCGCATCACCAAGGTGGAGACGCGGGAGGAGGAGATCCCCTTCAGCACCGAGACCACCCAGTCCAACGAGTACACCAAGGGTACCACCAAGACCCTGCAGGAGGGCGAGAACGGCCTGCGCCGCGTCACCATGCAGAACGTCTACGATACCAACGGCGTGCTGCTGGAGCAGACCATCCTTTCCACTGAGACCATCCGGGAGCCGGTGAACAAAAAGGTGGTCGTTGGCACCAAGAAGGTCACGAAGAACGGTGCGGCGGCATACATCGGCGGCAGCGGTCAGTTCATCTGGCCTGTGCCGGGGTACCGCAACTGCTCGCGCTGGTATGGCAGCGGCCACAAGGGCGTGGATATCTGTGCCTCTGCCGGTACGCCCATCTATGCATCGGCGGGCGGCACCGTGACCAAGGCGGGCTATAACAAGGCCGGTGCCGGTACGGGCTATGGCTACTCCGTGATCATCAGCCACTCCGGCGGCTATACCACGGTCTATGCCCACTGCCTGTCTCTGGCGGTCAGTGCGGGCCAGACCGTGCGGCAGGGTCAGCTGATCGGCTATGTGGGCAGCACGGGCCGCTCTTCCGGCAACCACTGCCACTTCGAGATCCGCCGCAACGGCTCGTACATCGCACCGCAGAGCGTGTTCTCCGGAAAGCGATAAATCAGAACAGAACCTCTCCGTCAATGCTTCGCATTGCCACCTCTCCTAATAGGAGAGGCAAGATAGTAGAGGCATAAACTTGGTTCCCCTATCAGGCAACAACGACGACCGCCGCCAGTGGCGGATGAAGGGAGGCGTTGTTGGGGCAGCGGCCAGCAGGACACGAGTGCAATACTTTGCACGAAGTGGACGCTGGGAGCCGCAACTCGTATGCTGGCGTGAAGCGCCTGAGAGGTTTATTTTACAAACAAAAAGGAGAATGATTATGGCAACACCCCACATCAGCGCTGAAAAAGGCGATTTCGCAAAGACCGTCCTGATGCCCGGCGATCCGCTGCGGGCAAAGTTCATCGCGGATACCTTCCTCAAGGATGTCCGCCAGGTCACCGGTGTCCGTGGAATGCTGGGCTTTACCGGCACCTATGAGGGCCGCCCCATCAGTGTGATGGGCAGCGGCATGGGAATGCCCTCCATCGGCATCTACTCCTACGAGCTGTACAAGTTCTACGATGTGGACAACATCATCCGCATCGGCTCTGCCGGCAGCTACACCGACAAAGCCAAGCTGTTCGATGTGGTGCTGGCCGCCGGTGCCGTGAGCGAGAGCAACTATGCCCGGGTCCAGAGCGGCTTTGAGGGGGACCTCACCCTGCCCAGCCAGACCCTGAACGACAAGCTGCGCGCTTCCGCCGCAAAGCAGGGTATCCCCCTGATCGAGGGCAACATCCATTCCTCCGATGTGTTCTATCGCCAGCCCTCCGATGAAAAGCCCACCTATTGGGAAAAGCTGCGGGATGAGCGCGGCTGCCTGTGTGTGGAGATGGAGAGCTTTGCCCTCTTCGCCAACGCTCAGGTCCTGGGCAAGAACGCCGCCTGCCTGCTGACCATCTCCGACAGCTTTGTCTCCCCGGAGATCACCACCGCCGAGCAGCGTCAGACCAGCTTCACCAACATGATGAAGGTCGCACTGGGTGCGGAGTACTGATTTGCATTCACAAAAAGGGTTGTTGTCACACGACAACAACCCTTTTATGTTTTAAGTGTCACTATAATGACCGAAACAGGATGCGATAATGATATTGCCGTCCTGCTCTTTATAAACAATGCGGTGCGTATCGTCGATGCGGCGGCTCCACCATCCACTCAAATCACCTTTTAAGGGCTCGGGTTTTCCAATGCCCTCGTAGGAGTTCCGCTGGATGTCTTTCAGAAGTGTGTTGATACGCTTCAGCAGCTTTTTGTCTCGCGTCTGCCAAAGGCAGTAGTCCTCCCATGCTTCCTCTTCCCAAAGCAATCTCATTTAATCTACCTCGATCAAATCGTGCTCGGTGAGCTTGGCTTTTCCGGTATCGATGTCGTGGACGATCTGGCGGAGATGATTGATGTTGCTTTCCGAGTAGAACGGGTCGGCGGAAACCTCAAAGGGAATGCGGTGCTCCCGGGAGACCTTTTTGGCGAAAATCGTGAATGCCGTTGTCATAGAAAGTCCCATCTCGGCGCAAACCTCTTCCATGCTGCGTTTCAGGTCTGGGTCCATCCGGAAGTTCACATTGACTGCATTTGCCATTCTAATACACCTCTTTCTTGATTCTATTATATGCGTCTGTAATGAAAAATGCAAGAACTTTCATTACATAATAAATGAACAACGAGAAATCTCTTGAAGAATTTGAGAACACGCCGTATAATTGAAGTGCAAAAGAGGGGATGAAAGATGAACGACTTTCAACCAAATCAGGATATCTGCCTTGTACCTTATTACCCAGCCTATGAAATTGCGCTTCAGTGGCATCGAGACGCAGAAACGTTTGTTTATACTTTAGAATGAAAAGGAGGCCCCTATGACCAATCTGACTTTAGACGAAAAGAAAGCCCTGATCCGGATGGCGCTGGAAGCCCGGGAGCAGGCCTATGCGCCCTACTCCGATTTCATGGTGGGTGCCGCCCTGCGGGCCGAGGATGGCCGCATCTTCACCGGCTGCAATGTGGAAAACGCTGCCTTTACCCCCACCAGCTGCGCCGAGCGCACGGCCCTGTTCAAGGCGGTGAGCGAGGGCGTGACCCGCTTCACCGACATTGCCGTGGTGGGCTCCCGCCGCGGCGAGGTGAACAAGCAGATCACCTCGCCCTGCGGGGTCTGCCGTCAGGCGCTGTTTGAGTTCGGCGGACCGGAGCTGAATGTCATCATGGCAAAGACCCCCGATGATTTCATCGAGCGCAGCATGGACGAGCTGCTGCCCTTCGGCTTTGGCCCCTCCAACGTGGCGGGCAACAAAGCCGTGGAAGGGTGAGGCGGGAAGCGGATATTTTGCCAAAATTGGCAAAGTAGTACGACTTTTACGCGAATTTTACAAAAAATCTGTAAAGATTTTGTAATCGGAAATACCTTGCTTTCCTCACATGACCCGGCTATACTTGGGTCAGTAAATGTGCAAGTGTGCGCATTCCCATAGTAAAGCGCAATTTTTAAATGTATAAAAAGGAGAGTTTTCTTATGATGATTTCTCGTCGTAATTTCCTGGCTGTGGCTGGCGCTGCAGCTGCTGCCGCTGCTCTGACCGCCTGCGGTGGTTCTTCCTCTTCCACCAGCACCGCTTCTTCCACTGCTTCCTCTGCAGCTTCTGAGGCTGGCTCCGAGGCTGCCAGCAAGATCACAAAGGTCGCTCTGACCTGCGATACCGGCACGATCGATGACGAGAGCTTCAACCAGGCTTGCTGGAGCGCTGTTTCCAGCTACATGGGCGATGACTGCCAGTACTACATCCCCGAGGCTGACGCTTCCGATGAGGACCGTGAGACCATGATCCGTCAGGCTGTCAACGATGGCGCTGAGGTCATTGTCTGCGTTGGCTACCTGTATGGTGCTTCTCTGGCATGGGCTGCTGAGCAGTACCCCGATGTCAAGTTCGTCGCTGTCGATGTCACCCAGGGTGATATCGGCACCGATGAGATCCCCTCCAACTGCTACTGCATCACCTTCAAGGAGGAGCAGGCAGGTTATCTGGCAGGTTACGCCATTGCCAAGGACGGCAAGACCAAGCTGGGCTTCCTGGGCGGCATGGCTGTTCCCGCTGTCATCCGTTACGGCTACGGCTTTGTGCAGGGCGCTGATGCTGCTGCTCAGGAGCTGGGCCAGAACATCGACATCAACTACTTCTACGGTGGCCAGTTCTACGGCGATGCCAACATCACCTCCCGTATGGAGGGCTGGTACTCCAATGGCACTCAGGTCGTCTTTGCCTGCGGCGGCGGCATCTACACCTCTGCTGTTGAGGCTGCTCTGAAGAACAACGGCTACGTCATCGGCGTTGACGTTGACCAGAACTACATCGGCGCAAACGGCGTTGCTGATGGCACCTATGCTTACAACCCGTTCATCACCTCCGCTATGAAGGGCCTGTCTGAGGCTGTTTCTACTTCTCTGTCCGACATCGAGGCAGGCGAGTGGAGCACCATCGCAGCAACCAACGGCAACTTTGGTCTGGAGGACGGCGATTACATCGGCCTGCCCACCGATGAGGACAGCTGGAACTTCGAGACCTTCACGGTTGAGGAGTACGAGGAGCTGAAGCAGAAGATCGCTTCCGGCGAGATCGTTGTTGACAACAGCTCTGACGACGCTACCAAGCCCACCGTCAGCGAGTTCACCAACGTCACCTACATCCAGTAAAATTTGAACAGTCCGCAAGGGCTGCAGGGAACGACCCTCTCCGTCATTGCCGCCAGGCTTTGACGGAGAGGGTCGTTTTTGTTTCGCGAAAAATCGTGCAGATTGCACAAAAGTAATACTTATAAGAGTACATCCCGCCAAAAAATCAAAAAGAAGTGTGCAAAACCGCAAAAATACGGTATAATGGTACACAGAATAGTATAGGTGTCGATTTGACACGAAAGGAGAGTGAGCAGATTGGCAGAGGATTTTGTGATCGAGATGCTCCACATTACCAAGGAGTTCCCTGGAATCAAGGCAAACGATGATATCACCCTGCAGCTGCGTAAGGGCGAGGTACATGCCCTGCTGGGCGAAAACGGCGCTGGCAAAAGTACGCTGATGAGCGTGCTGTTCGGCTTGTACCAGCCGGAAGCCGGTAAGATTCTCAAGAACGGCAAGGAGGTCGCCGTCCGCAACCCCAACGATGCAAACGCGCTGGGCATCGGCATGGTGCACCAGCACTTCAAGCTGGTGGAATGCTTCAGCGTGCTGGATAACATCATTCTGGGCGTGGAGCCCAATAAGCTGGGCTTTTTGCAGAAGGCTGAGGCCCGCAAGAAGGTCATGGCCCTGAGCGAGAAGTACGGCCTGCGTGTGGACCCCGATGCACTCATCAGCGATATCTCTGTTGGTATGCAGCAGCGTGTTGAGATCCTGAAGATGCTCTACCGCGACAACGAGATCCTGATCTTTGATGAGCCCACCGCTGTTCTGACCCCGCAGGAGATCGACGAGCTGATGGAGATCATGCGCGGGTTCAAGAAGGAGGGCAAGTCCATCCTCTTCATCACCCACAAGCTCAACGAGATCATGGCAGTGGCGGACCGCTGCACGGTTCTGCGCAAGGGCAAGTATATGGGCACTGTGGACATCAAGGACACCACCAAGGAAGAGCTTTCCCGCATGATGGTCGGCCGCGATGTTCAGCTGCAGGTGGACAAAAAGCCCGCCGCCCCCGGTGAGGTGGTGCTGGACGTGCAGAACGTTACCATGCACAACGCCCAGCACAAGAAGGATGCCGTCAAGAACGTCTCCTTCCAGGTGCGTGGCGGTGAGATCGTCTGTCTGGCAGGCATCGAGGGCAACGGCCAGACCGAGTTTGTCTACGGCCTGACTGGTCTGGAAAAGTTCAGCAGCGGCAAGGTGCTGCTGGACGGCAAGGAGATCACCAACGAGAGCATCCGTCAGCGCTCCAAGGACGGCATGAGCCATATCCCTGAGGACCGCCACAAGCATGGTCTGGTGCTGGATTACAGTCTGGAGAACAATATGGTGCTCCAGCGCTACTGGCAGCCCGAGTTCCAGCACAACGGCTTTATCCGCAGTGAAAAGGTGCGGGAGTACTCTGATAAGCTGATCGCCCAGTATGACGTGCGCAGCGGCCAGGGCAGCGCTACCATCGTGCGCAGCATGTCCGGCGGCAACCAGCAGAAGGCGATCATTGCCCGTGAGATCGACAAAGACCCCAAGCTGCTGGTGGCAGTGCAGCCCACCCGCGGCCTGGATGTCGGTGCCATTGAATATATCCACAAGCAGATCGTGGATGAGCGCGACAGGGGCAAGGCTGTGCTGCTGGTCAGCCTGGAGCTGGACGAGGTGATGAACCTCTCTGACCGGATCCTTGTGATGTACGAGGGTGAGATCGTGGGCGAGTTTGACCCCAAGACCACCACGGTCCAGGAGCTGGGCCTGTACATGGCCGGTGCCCGCAAGCAGGGAAAGGAGTAAGCAGAAATGAAAAACAAAAAACTTTCCCACAACGGGCTGCAGGGTTCTGTCACCAGCGTGATGGCTGCCCTGCTGTGTATCCTGATCGGTCTGTTTGTGGGCTTCCTCGTGTTGCTGGCCATCAACCCGGCCCACGCATGGGCAGACGGCTTTGTCCGCATCCTCAAGGGCGGCTTCCATGATGCCCCCTATGGTGTCGGCAAGGAGCTGGCCAATGCCGCGCCCCTGATCATGACCGGCCTTTCCGTGGGCTTTGCCTTCAAGACCGGCCTGTTCAACATCGGTGCCGCCGGTCAGTACACGCTGGGCGCTTACGGTGCCCTCTACTGTGCCATCATGCTCAAGCTGCCCTGGTTCGTCTGCCTGCTGGCTGCGGCTATTCTGGGCGGTCTGTGGGGTGCCATCCCCGGTTTCTTCAAGGCCTACTTCAACATCAACGAGGTCATTACCTCCATCATGTTCAACTGGATCGGCCTGTACCTTGTCAATGAGCTGGTCTACCAGAACGGCACCGGCCCCATGTACGATGTGCGCAACACCCGCACCCTGAACCTGGGCAAGAACGCGGATCTCGCCCAGTCTGTCATCCCGGACTTCGGCCTGAACAAGCTGTTCCAGACCAACAGCACCACCATCGCCATCTTCCTGGCCGCTGTGGTGGCCATCCTGATCTGGGTGGTGCTGAACAAGACCACCTTTGGCTATGAGCTGAAGGCGGTCGGCCTGAACAAGAGCGCTGCCCGCTACGCCGGTATCAACGAAAAAAAGAACATCATCCTCTCCATGGCCATTGCCGGTGCGCTGGCAGGCTTTGGCGCGGGCCTGTTCTATCTGTCCAACGTGGGCCAGTGGAACCCCCTGAACTCCACCAGCCTGCCCGCCATGGGCTTCAACGGCATCTCCGTTGCCCTGCTGGCAAGCTCCAACCCCATTGGCACCATCTTCTCGGCCCTGTTCATCTCCCACATCTCGGTGGGCGGCACCTTCCTTTCCACCAAGTATTACCCCACGGAGATCGCCGACCTGATCAGCGGCATCATCATCTACCTGTGTGCATTCTCCATGCTGTTCCGCGGCAAGATCCAGAAGCTGCTGTTCAAGAATGCGGACAAGACCAATGTGAACGCAGAGCCTGCCCCTGCCAAACCTGAGACCAAGAAGGAGGGCAAATAAGATGCTGCTTTTGATCAAATATACGCTGCTGTATGGCATCGTCCTGATGCTGGTGGCACTGGGCGGTATGTTCAGTGAGCACTCCGGCATCATCAACATCGCGCTGGAAGGCATCATGGTCATCGGCGGTGTGGCGGGTGTTCTGACCCTGACCTTGCTTCCGGCCGACATGTCGCCGTTCCTGGTGGTGCTGATCTCGGTCCTGGTGGCTGCGCTGGCCGGCATGGTGTACAGCCTGCTGCTGGCCTTTGCCTCCATCAACCTGAAAGCGGACCAGACCATCGGCGGCACAGCCCTGAACCTGCTGGCCACCGCCATAGCCGTGGTCATTGCAAAGTATTTCAGCGACAGCGGCAGCGCCAAGCTGAACTATTCCAACAAGCCGTTCCTGTTCAGCATCGGCGGCCTGGAGCTGAGCATCTTTGTGCCGTTGGGTATCGTGCTGCTCGTCATCAGCTATGTGGTGCTGTACAAGACCCGCTTCGGTCTGCGCCTGCGCGCCTGCGGCGAACATCCTCAGGCAGCCGATTCTGTGGGCATCAACGTCTACAAGATGCGCTACGCGGGTGTGCTGCTTTCCGGTGCGCTGGGCGCTATCGGCGGTCTGGCATATATCGTGCCCCCGGTGCAGACCTGGAACTTTGAGGTCGGCGTGGCTGGCGCGGGCTTCCTTGCACTGGCTGTTATGATCTTTGGTCAGTGGAAGCCTTTCAACATCTGTGCCGCCGCCATGTTCTTTGCCGTGTTCAAGAGTTTGGCAAACATTGCGGATTCCACCTTCCTGGCACAGCTCCACTGGTCCAGCAACATCTATAACATGATGCCGTTCATCGCATCCATGATCATTCTGGCCTTTACCTCCAAAAACAGCATGGCCCCCAAGGCCGAGGGTATCCCTTACGACAAGGGTTCCCGCTGAGTGAGGTCTGTTCCAAGGGCGCAGCTGCTTTTCCGGGCAGCTGCGCCCTTGGTGTTCAAAACCCGACAAAGGAGACGGAATGTGGATTGCCTTTGTCAAAAAGTCTGTTATAATGGAATTTATTGAAAGTCATACTGTCAGACAGGAGAATTGCGATGCGTATTTATGATCTGATCGCGAAAAAGCGCGATGGCGGTACCCACACCCGGGAAGAGTTGGAAGCCATTGTCAACGGCTTTGTCAGCGGGGAAGTGGCCGATTACCAGATGGCTGCCTGGATGATGGCGGTCTACCTGCGCGGCATGACCAACGAAGAAACAGCCGAGTTGACGGACGTGATGGCCCACAGCGGCGTGATGGTCGATCTTTCCCCCATCCCCGGCATCAAGGTGGATAAGCACTCCACCGGCGGCGTGGGCGATAAGACCACCCTTGTGATCGCCCCTGTGGTGGCGGCCTGCGGTGTAAAGATCGCCAAGATGAGTGGCCGCGGCCTGGGCCATACCGGCGGCACCATTGATAAAATGGAGAGCGTGCCCGGCACCAGAACTGCCCTTTCGCAGGAGGAGTTCTTTGCCCAGGTGAACAAGATCGGGCTGTCGGTCATTGGTCAGAGCGAGGGCATTGCCGTGGCGGATAAGAAGATGTACGCCCTGCGGGATGTGACCGCCACGGTCAGCTGCATCCCTCTCATCGCCTCTTCCATCATGTCCAAGAAGCTGGCCTCCGGCTCTGATGCCATCCTGCTGGATGTGACCACCGGCACCGGTGCCTTTATGAAGACCGTGGACCAGAGTATTGAGCTGGCTAAGCTGATGGTCGCCATCGGCACCCACCATGGCCGCCGGGTGGCCGCTATGATCACCGATATGGACACCCCGCTGGGCCGCAACATCGGCAACAGCCTTGAGGTCATGGAGAGCATGGACGTGCTCAAGGGCAGGGGCCCTGCCGACCTGACCGAGGTCTGCCTGCAGCTGGCCGCCAATATGCTGGTGCTGGCAGGCAAGGGTACCCCAGCGGAGTGCCGTGCCATGGCACAGGCTGTGATCGCGGACGGCTCTGCCTTTGCCAAGTGCAAGGAGATGTTTGCGGCCCAGGGCGGCGACACCCGTGTGCTGGACGATTACAGCCTGTTTGAGCAGCCCGCAGCCAGCTTTGAGCTGCTGGCCGAGCAGGATGGCTACATCGTGGCCAACGATGCCGAGAAGATCGGCTCTGCCAGTGTGCTGCTGGGCGCTGGCCGCCAGAAGAAGGGAGACCCGCTGGACTTTGCGGCCGGCATCACCCTGCACAAAAAGCGCGGCGACTATGTGCACAAGGGCGAAAGCCTGGCCACCTTCTACGGTGCGGCAGATAAGTTTGAAGCTGCTGCTGCGGAGTACCGCAGCGGTCTGGTCTATGGTGCGGAAAAGCCCGAGGAGGCCCCGCTGGTCTACGCCCTGGTCACCAAGGACGGCGTGGAGCGCTACTGAGAAAGCATCCTTCCCGCAAGGAGGGAGGAACGGAAAGGACATTTTCTATGAAGATCATTCTGGTGGGCTGCGGCAAGGTCGGCACAGCGCTGGCACGTCAGCTCAGCGAGGAAGGCCACAATGTCACGGTCATCGATACCAACAAGGCCCGTGTGGAGCATATCAGCGAATCCTATGACGTGATGGGCATTACCGGCAACGGCTCCTCCATCGCAACGCTGTCCGAGGCGGGGATCGAGGAGGCGGACGTGTTCATTGCAGTCACCGGCTCGGACGAGCTGAACCTGCTCTGCTGCATGTTCGCCAAAAAGGCGGGCCATTGCCACGCCATTGCCCGTGTGCGCAACCCCTCCTACAGCCATGAGCTGGACTTCATCAAAAAGCAGATCGGCATTTCGGCCATCATCAACCCGGAGATGGCGGCGGCGCGGGAGATCTCCCACCTGCTGCGCTTCCCCGGTGCCAGCAAGATCGATACCTTTGCGGAAGGCCGGGTGCGGCTGATCAAGTTCACCCTGACCGAGGCACAGGCACTGGACGGCGTGGCCATCCGGGAGATCCCCACCCGGCTCAAGAGCGATATCCTGGTCTGCGCCGTGGAGCGCGACGGCGGGGTCATCATCCCCAACGGTAATTTTGTGCTCCGGACCGGCGATCAGGTCACCTTTCTTGCAACGCAGGAAAAGGCCCACGCGTTCTTCCAGCGCATCCATCTGGCCGTGCGCCCGGTGCGCAATGCCCTCATCGTGGGCGGCGGTGCCATTGCCTTCTATCTGAGCCAGGAGCTGCTGGAAAACCATGTCCGGGTGCGGATCGTGGAGCGGGACCCCGCCCGCTGCGATGTGCTGGCCCAGGCCCTGCCCGAAGCACAGATCCTGTGTGAGGACGGCTCCAACCGCGAGTTCCTGCTCTCCGAGGGCCTGACCTCCACCGAGGCCTTTGTGGCCCTGACCAACATCGACGAGGAAAATGTTCTGCTGACCCTGTTTGCCAAGAAGCATTCCAACGGCAAGCTGGTCACCAAGATCAACCGCCTGGAATTTGATGATATCCTGGCCGGGCTTGATCTGGGCAGCATCGTCTACCCCAAGTACATGACCTGCGATTACATCGTGCAGTATGTGCGCGCTTTGCAGAACGAGGCAGGCAGCAACATCAAGACCCTGTACCGCATTCTGGACGACCGCGTGGAGGCATTGGAATTTACGGTCCATGAGAAGAGCCGCGCCACCGGTGTGCCCCTGAGCCAGCTCCACCTGAAAAAGAACCTGCTGCTCTGCTGCATCACCCGCGGCAATGAGATCAAGATCCCGCGCGGCGGCGATGAGATCCAGGTGGGCGACAATGTCATCGTAGTCACGCTGGAGCACGGCCTGCATGACCTGCGGGACATCGTGGAAGATTAACGGAGGCGCGGCATGAATTATGCGATCGTTCTGCGGCTGCTGAGCTACATCCTCTATTGCGAAGCCGCGCTGCTCCTGCTGCCTGCTATGGCCAGCCTGATCTACGGCGAGTGGATGGTGCTGGGCGTGTTCCTGCTCACGGCAGCGCTTTCTGCGGTGGCGGGCGCTCTGCTCCACCGCATCAAGCCCAAGAGCCAGATCTTCTATATGCGGGAGGGCTTTGCCACCACGGCGCTCTGCTGGCTGCTCATCAGTGTGGTGGGCGCGGTGCCCTTTGTGCTCACGGGCAGCATCCCCAACCCGGTGGATGCCATGTTTGAGACCGTTTCCGGCTTCACCACCACCGGTGCCAGCATCCTGCCCGCCGTGGAGGACCTGCCCAGGGGCATCCTGTTCTGGCGCAGCTTCACCCACTGGATCGGCGGCATGGGCGTTCTGGTGTTCCTGCTCTCCCTGCTGCCCCTGACCGGCGGCTCCCATGTCAACCTGATGAAAGCCGAAAGCCCCGGCCCCCAGGTGGATAAGCTGGTGCCCAAGGTGCAGTCCACGGCAAAGATCCTCTATGGCATTTATTTTGGCCTGACTGTCATCGAGTTCTTGTTCCTGTTGTTCGGCGGGATGCCGGTGTTTGAATCTCTGCTGACCTCCTTTGGTACAGCGGGCACCGGCGGCTTCGGCTTCCGCAATGACAGTTTTGCCAGCATGTCGCCCTATGTCCAGTGGGTCGTGACCATCTTTATGATCCTGTTTGGCGTGAACTTCAACGCCTATTTCCTGCTGCTGATGCGCCGATTCCGCCGCGCTGCCGCCAGCGAGGAGGTGCGCGCCTACTTTGTGATCATCGGTGTGGCTGTGGTCATCATCACGGCCAACATTTACAGCATGTACAACGGCTTGGGCGAGGCCCTGCGCCACGCCGCCTTCCAGGTGGGCTCCATCATTACCACCACAGGTTTTTCCAGCTGTGATTTTGACCTGTGGCCCACCCTCTCCAAGGAGATCCTTGTTATGCTGATGTTTGTGGGTGCCTGCGCAGGCAGCACCGGCGGCGGCATGAAGGTCAGCCGCCTCCTGCTGATGGGCAAGACTGTGGGCAAGGAGCTCAAGCAGGCCCTTCACCCGCAGGTGGTGGCCCCTGTCCGGATGGACGGCAAGGTGGTCAACCATGAGACCATCCGTGCCACCAATGTCTATGTGGCCGCCTACATCTTCATCTTTGCGGCATCCTTCTTCCTCATCAGTCTGGATGGCTTTGACATGGTGACCAACTTCACCGCCATTGCCGCCACGTTGAACAACATCGGCCCGGGCCTTGCCCAGGTGGGCCCCATGATGAACTTTGGCAGCTACTCCAACCCCGCCAAGCTGGTTATGATCTTTGACATGCTGGCGGGCCGTCTGGAGATCTTCCCCATGCTGGTGTTCTTTATGCCGGACACCTGGCGGCGGTTCTGAGCAAAATAACAAAGCGGATGCGCTCCCACCGGAACGCATCCGCTTTTTGCTGTATCAGGATTCCTGCGGCTTTTTCCTCAAGAGCGCCACGCCGCTCAGCACGATGACCCCGCCCAGCAGGGCAAGGCCCGCACCAGCCTGCCCGAAGGCATCGCCGACAGCACCCACCAGAGGACTTGCGGGAATCATCAGCAGGCTGTATGCCATGCCGTCCACGCTGATGAGGGTGGCCCGCTGGTCACTGGGGATGGCATCGTTCAGCTTCTGGCTCTCGTGGAGCAGATAGACCTCCAACACACCCTGCACCAGCATCATGCCCAGGATGCCGCCCCAGGCAGGCGCAGCACCCACCAGCAGAGTGCCCACACCGCAGAGCAGGGCACAGGCTGTGTAGAGCCGCCGCATGGAACGGCATCTCACCCTGCGGCCGATCTCAGTGCCCGCAACGCAGGCCAGACCGCCCAGCAGCAGGGGAAGGAAGAGCAGCTCTGTGGGCCAGCCCAGCTCAACGAGCCGCTGCTGCAAAAACATCTTGGTCAGGTAACTGGGCACGCTGATGAGGGCGCTGGATGCGATAAGCTTCACCGCCATTGGGCAGGTGCGCAGGACATGCAGGCTGTCCTGCACCAGCTGGCGGAACTGTTCGGGCAGAGCGTGCAGCGGGTGCTTTTCCCGGCTGGCCTGCGACTCAGTGACGATGGGCTCCGCAAGTAGCATATTGGCAAGGGCAGAAGCACCCTCAAAGGCGGCGTTCAGCAGATAAAAGCCCGCGTAGCCGAGAAACCGGTTCAGGATGCTGGCCATGGAGCCTATGGCGTTGGCCAGCATGGAGATCTGGGAGCCGTTGGCAGAGACCTGAATGTATTCCTCTTCGCAGCCCTCCTGTTTCAGGCTGTCGTAGAGCAGCGCCGTGGAGGTGCCGGAAAACATGGTCATAGCCAGCGCGTTCAGCCCCATGGCAAGGCAGATGGTGAATAGGTCTGACGCAAAGGCCATCAGCAGGCTTTGCAGGACCATGCACACGCCGCCGGACACGAGGGTCTTTTTCCGGCCCAGCAGGTCTGCCGCCATGCCGCTGGGCACTTCACACAGCAGGCTGACAACATGGAACACGCTCTCGGCCAGGCCGATCTCCCACAGGGAGAAGCCCCGGGCCGCCAGCAGGGCCACCCATACCGCATCCGTGATGCGCAGGCCGGAGAAGAGATCGGCAGTGTAAATGCAGGCAAGCTGCTTTTTCAGGTTGAGTTTACGTTTATGATTCATGGGGAACACCCTTTCTATTTGTCGTTGTGAAATTTCAAAATAGAAAGTGTACCCTTGCAGACGGAAGTTTGCTGTGACGAAACCCCTCCGTCAATGCTGACGCATTGCCACCTCCCCTAATAGTGGAGGCCTTGGCAATCCGTGCAGAATTTCCGGTTTCGCCAGAGGCTCCCCTACTAGGGGAGCTGACGAGCGAAGCGAGTCTGAGGGGTTCAGGCAAAACAAAAGCGCCCCACAGCAAAGCTGCGCGGCGCTGAAAATCATGCTCCACGTCTTGCTGAAAGAGACAAAAGGGTACACTTCGAGCCGGAACGTATTAAATCTGACCTTTTTTGAAAAAGATGCAGCCATTCCAACCCATCTGGGTGTACCCTCCTTTCAGTAAAACGTTACGCTTACAATACCATACTTTCGGCCAAAACACAAGCAAAACCGTAAAATTCAGGGAAAAAGTGCCGCCCCGGCTTGCAAACAGGCCCAAAGTGTGGTAAGATGATATCCGGTTATAAAACCTGAATATCTTGAAAACGCAGCGACGGAGAGAGTACGCACGCAGTTCCACAGCAAAGAGAGAAGCTTCACCGGCTGAAAGGGCTTCCGCGTGGGTGTGTGCCGAAGTTCGCTCCTGAGCGGCCTGCCCGAACGGCTTCTATTAGGGCAGGACGGCGCGCCCCGTTACGGCGTTTGAGAGCTGCCCTTCTTTGTGCAGGGCGGAAACCGGGTGGTACCGCGGAGCATTGGATTTGCAAAGGCTTCGTCCCTTTTGTCCGGCCAGAAATGGCCCGGCAGGGGACGGGGCCTTTTTTGCTGCCCCGCTTTGAAAACACGAACTGAGAAGGAGAGAATTTCCATGCAAGCAATGATCGACGAGCTGGCCAAACAGGCCGCAGAGAGCCTCGGTCAGGTCTCTTCCAAGGAGACGCTGGCCTCGTTCTGGCAGGAATATCTGAGCAAAAACGGCAAGATCCCCGCGCTGATGAAGAATCTGCGCTCTGTCGCGCCCGAAGAGCGCCCCGCCATGGGCAAGATCATCAATGAGCTCAAGCAGAAGGTGCAGGCGGACTACGATGCCGCCGCCGCCAAGGTGAAGGAGGCCGAGCTGGCCGCCCGCAACGCCGCTGAGACTGTGGACATCACCCTGCCCGCCAAGACCCGCACGGTGGGTGGTCTGCACCCCCTGACGCTGGTCACCAACCAGATCATCGACGTGTTCTCCGGCATGGGCTTTGCCGTGGCTGACGCACCTGAGATCGAGGACGACGACCACAACTTCACCCGCCTGAACGTGCCCAAGGATCACCCCGCCCGCGACATGCAGGATACCTTCTACCTGTCCGACGAGTTCCTGCTCCGCACCCAGACCTCCGGCGGCCAGATCCGCACCATGGACAGCCAGAAGCCGCCCATCAAGGTGCTGATCCCCGGCCGTGTGTTCCGTTCCGATTCCGATGCCACCCACAGCCCCATGTTCCACCAGATGGAGGGTCTGGTCGTGGATAAGGGCATCACCCTGGGCGACCTGCAGGGCGCGCTGAACACTTTTGTGCAGAAGCTGTTCGGCAAGGACACCCGCACCCGCCTGCGTCCCTCTTACTTCCCCTTCACCGAGCCCAGTGTGGAGGTCGATGTCAGCTGCTTTGAGTGCGGCGGCAAGGGCTGCCCCCTGTGCAAGCACACCGGCTGGATCGAAGTTCTGGGCGGCGGTGTTGTCAACCGCAAGGTGCTGGAGAACTGCAACATTGACCCGGATGAGTATTCCGGCTTCGCCTTCGGCATTGGCATCGAGCGCATCGCCATGCTGAAGTACGGCATCAACAACATCGGCCTGATGTTCGAGAACAACCTGCAGTTCCTCAAGCAGTTCCATGAATAAGAGGGGAGAGAACAGACAATGAAAGTACCTTTCAGTTGGTTAAAAGAATTCGTTGATATCGACGTTACCGCTCAGGAGCTGGAGGAGAAGCTGTTCTCCTGCGGCTTTGAGGTGGAAGAGCTGATCCCGCTGGATGCAGGCATCAGCAAGGTGGTCGTTGGCAAGATCGTGGAGATGGAAAAGCAGGAGGGCACCCACCTGACCAAGTGTGTGGTGGACTGCGGTGACTACGGCCACGATATCCGCATCAGCACCGGTGCCGCCAATATGAAGCTGGGTGACTGCGTGCCCGCCGCTCTGGATGGCTCCACCCTGCCCGGCGGCATCAAGATCAAGGCCCGCAAGATGCAGGGCGTGGAGTCCAACGGTATGCTCTGCTCCGGCGAGGAGCTGGGCCTGAACGATGACCTGTTCCCGGGCTCTGAGGTCTATGGTCTGCTCATCCTGCCCGAGGATTCCGTTCCCGGCACCGACATCGCACCCGTTGTCGGTCTGGATGACTATATCTTCGATATCTCCATCACCGCAAACCGCCCCGACTGCCAGTCCGTGCTGGGCATTGCCCGCGAGGTCGCTGCCATTCTGGGCAAGCCCCTGCACATGCCCGCCATGGATTACAAGGCTGTCTGCGAGCCGGATGCTCCCATCACCGTCCAGGTGGAGGCCCCTGACCTGTGCCCCCGTTATATGGCGCACTACGTCCGCAACATCCGCATGGGCGAATCTCCCCGCTGGATGAAGCGCCATCTGGCCCTGTGCGGCCTGCGCTCCATCAGCAATGTGGTGGATATCACCAACCACACCCTGCTGGAAATGGGCCAGCCCATGCACGCCTTTGACCTGAACAAGGTCGCCGGCCGCACCATTGATGTGCGCCGTGCCCACGAGGGCGAGAAGATCGTGACCCTCGATGAAAAGGAGTTCACCCTGAACCCCAACAATCTGGTCATCTGCGATGCCGAGAAGCCTGTGGCTCTGGCCGGCATCATGGGCGGTGCCAACTCCGGCATGGATGAGAACACCACCAGCCTGCTGTTCGAGTGCGCCACCTTCGCCCGTGACTGCGTCCGCAAGACCAGCCGTGCCCTGGGCCAGAACAGTGATTCCTCCGCCCGCTATGAAAAGGGTGTGGACCGCAACTCTCCCGAGCTGGGCCTGGCCCGTGCCCTGCACCTGATCCAGGAGCTGGACTGCGGCGATATCACCACCCTCGAGTATGACCTGACCGATGGCCGCCCGCTGGAGCGCAAGCACATCGTGACCACCCCTGCCAAGATCTGCGGCGTGCTGGGCATCACTGTGCCCGAGCAGACCATGATCGATATCCTGCAGCGCCTGGAGTTCACTGTGGATGTGCAGGCCGATGGCAGCTGGGATGTGTCTGCTCCTCTCTACCGTGAGGATGTGGAGAGCTTCCCCGATCTGGCGGAGGAGGTCATCCGTGAGTACGGCTATGACCACATCAACCCCACCTTCCTGAACACTGCCTCTGTTACCAACGGCGGCCTGAACTATGCACAGAAGCAGCAGCTCAAGACCAAGCGCCTGCTGGCTGCACAGGGCTTCTATGAGGCCTCCACCCTGGCCTTCTACTCCAATGCGGAGCTGGATATGCTGCACATCCCCGCTGAGGATGCCGCCCGCAAGGCCATCCGCATCCTGAACCCCATCAGCGAGAACCTGTCCATCATGCGCACCCTGCTGACCCCGTCCATGCTGAATGTCATCGTGGACAACCTCAAGAAGGGCAATGCCGAGGGCCGCCTGTTCGAGATGGCTCCCGTCTATCTGGCCAAGGAGCTGCCCATCAGCGAGCATCCCCATGAGCGTCAGACCCTCTGCATTGGTGCCTTTGGCCCCGAGGAGGACTTCTTCACCGTCAAGGGTGCAATGGAGGCGCTGGCCGCAGGCTTTGACCTGACCTTCACCTACGAGCGCGAGACCACCCCGTGGCTCCACCCCGGCATCAGCGCCGCTGTCTACTGCAACGGCAAGCGTCTGGGCGTGTTCGGTAAGCTCTCCAATGAGATCAACGGCGAGCTGGAGATCGCAAAGGACCAGAAGGACAGCCAGAACATCTATCTGGGTGAGCTGGACTATGAGGCTCTGATGTCCTGTGTGGACGGTGAGCTGCGCTATAAGCCGCTGAGCCCCTACGCTGCCGTCAAGCGTGACCTGGCCCTTGTCTGCGAGGAAAAGGTCACCTGCGGCGAGATCGAGGACACCATCAAGAAGGCAAGCTCCCTCATCACCGAGGTCAAGCTGTTCGATATCTACCGCGGCGCAAACCTGGGCGAGGGCAAGAAGAGCATGGCCTTCTCCCTGACCCTGTCTGACCCCAGCGCGGAGATCTCCGCTGAGCAGGTCGAGCGCACCGTCAAGAAGGTGCTGGGCAACCTGAAGTTCAAGCTGGGCATTGAGATCCGGTAAACAGTGATCTTTACACAGCACTATGAGTCTCCTCTGGGCGGCATCCTGCTGGCCGCTGATGACATCGGCCTGACCGGCCTCTGGTTCGAGGGGCAGAAGTACTTTGCCCGCACCCTGGATGCGGTGCATCAGGAGCAGGAGACCGCTGTGCTCTCCGAGGCCAGACGCTGGCTGGATGTTTATTTCGGTGGGCAGGAGCCGGACTTTACCCCGCCGCTCCATCCCGCTGGCTCTGCCTTTCAGCAGGAGGTGTGGGCGCTGCTGCGCCGCATCCCCTGCGGCCAGACCACGACCTATGGGGCACTGGCAAAGCAGCTGGCTGCAGAGCGCGGCCTTTCCCGAATGTCTGCGCAGGCTGTGGGCGGGGCTGTCGGTCACAATGGGATCTCTATCATCATTCCCTGCCACCGCGTTGTCGGAACAGACGGCAGCCTGACCGGATATGCAGGCGGCATCGATAAAAAAGCCGCGCTGTTGAGACTGGAAATGAAAATGACGCGGTAAGAAATACGGCAAACGAAAAAATCCGAACCTTTTTCCCAACGGAAAGAGGTTCGGATTTTTCTTGTGTGGTGGAGGCGATGGGAGTCGAACCCATGTCCGAAAAGAGTTCAGCGTAGGT
>ERZ1673740.249-NODE-249-length-68736-cov-11.186966_pt1 | contig 68736 bp, 71 predicted proteins | sample MGYA00580221_ERZ1673740 | MGnify/ENA primary metagenome ERZ1673740 (study PRJEB41218, sample SAMN15661786) | gut metagenome | host: Homo sapiens | place: Canada: London | collected 2015-08-20/2019-03-30 | study: EMG produced TPA metagenomics assembly of...
GGGTATCAGCTTTAACCCGCTGTTCCGTCAGCGGTAGCCTACCACCGATGCACCTTAATAGTTGTATTAAGCGGTTGGGACAAAGTACACTTTCGCAAGACAAGACAGAACCGTGAGGGGAAGTCAAGTACGGTTAGTATCATACCGTAGAGTGGCGAGGCTGGATAGTATGGTTAGCGCAAGCGAACTGTTAGTAAACTTCGTAATGTCACGAAAGAGTGTAAGATACTGGTACACTCTACCCAAAAGGGAAGCGGTCGGTTAATCCTTTCCATGGTAGGATTACACGGATATAAGCACCGCCGGAGGATGAGACAGAACCTAACCTATCCGTTAGTTATCTATGTGGAACATGGTAAGCCTGTATATCTCCTGTCATGTAAAATGGCAGGTAAGCTGACAGCAATGAAAGCCGAATGGTGTGCAGGTATAAGATAACAGAAAAAGCGAATGCCGTTCTGTAATGGAACGGATACGGATTGAACCGACATCACGGGCTGATGTGGGCGACATCATCCGACACGAAAGTGGGCAGACTTCTGTGGTGACACTCGGTAGGCAAACAAACCGAATGTCATCAAATGGTGATTCTTTACAATTAACTTTTAGAACTTTCAAAAGGAGGAAAGCAAATGAACGAAAACAAGACATCGTGTGCGCCTGCTGACAATCAGCAAACACTTTGGGACAGAATAGACTGGACTAAAGCGGAGTTGGCTGTCAGAAAGCTACAAGCGCGTATTGTAAAGGCTCAGAGGGAAGGCAGATACAACAAGGTGAAAGCCTTGCAGTGGACGCTGACCCACTCTTTTTATGCAAAAGCCTTAGCCGTAAAGAGAGTTACTTCTAACGGAGGTGGCAACACCCCCGGGGTGGACATGGAAACATGGGAGAAACCCGAAGCAAAAACACAAGCGATAAGCGAACTCAAACGCAGAGGCTACCAGCCGAAGCCATTGAGAAGAGTCCACATCAAAAAGAGTAATGGCAAACTGCGACCGTTGGGAATACCGACATTGAAAGACAGAGCCATGCAAGCACTCTACCTCATGGCATTGGAACCAGTGTCGGAAACAACAGCCGACACACGTTCATACGGTTTCCGCAAGGAACGCCGCTGTATGGATGCGGTGCAGCAATGTCATAACATTCTCCGAAAAGGCTATTCTCCCGAATGGATTCTGGAGGGTGACATCAAGGGGTGCTTCGACCATATCAGCCATGAATGGCTACTTGCCAACATCCCTATGGATAAGGCAATGCTCCGTAAGTGGCTGAAATGCGGCTATATCTTCAACAAACAGATGTTCCCGACAGAGGAGGGAACGCCACAGGGTGGCATTATCTCTCCCACGCTTGCTAATATGACATTGGACGGATTGCAGAAAGTCCTTGCAGAGAAATATAAACGAGTTAGAATCAAAGGCAAGTTATATTCGCCAATGGTGAATCTTGTCCGCTACGCTGATGACTTTATAATTACCTGCGAGAACCGTGAAACACTTGAAAAGGAAATAAAGCCATTGGTAGCCGACTTTATGTCTGAAAGAGGTCTGACCCTATCAGAAGAAAAGACGGTGATAACCAATATCCGTGACGGTTTCGATTTTCTCGGTTTCAATATCCGCAAATACGGCAATGAAATATTGACCAAGCCGACCAAGAAAGCCGAGAAACGCTTTATGGAGAATATCCGTAAGGTGACAAAAGGTCATAAAGGTTGTAAGCAGGAGTCATTAATCAGAATGTTGAATGCTAAAATCCGAGGATGGGGAGCATATTATCAGCATGGGGCGACACGTGATTCATTTCACAGAATTGACCATCAGATATTTCTCGCCTTGTGGCAATGGGCTAAACGCCGTCATTCCAAGAAAGGGAAACGGTGGATAAAAGACCGTTATTGGCATAATATCCGAGGAAACAGCTGGACTTTTGCGGCAAAATTCAAGAAATCAAACGGTAAGGAAGACCAACTTTCTCTGTTGAAACTGGCATCTTCATTTCCTTTCCTGCAATATACGCAGATAAAGGGGGACATGAATCCGTTTGATGCAGACTGCCGCCTGTACTTCAATAAAAGAATGAAGTCAAAGATGCTTGTGACACTGAAAGGACGTAAGTCCCTGCTTTACCTATGGGAAAAGCAAGGTCGGAAATGTCCGATATGTGGTGAACCGATTGACACGCATAAGGCATGGAACGTAATGCCAACCGTTCAAGACGGACGGAAATGCAATCTGTTGGTTCATGATGAATGTTTCAAATTATCCCGTAAAACCAATGGAAACAAGAAGTAGTATGAGCCGGTCTCTGCATACAAACAGAGATTTAGAAAAGCTTGAGCCGTATGAGGGGAAACTCTCATGTACGGTTCTGAGGGGGGAAGAGGGCAGTAATGCCCTTGACCTACCCGATAGACCCGCCGACATGGAGCAGCGCAACGGAAGGGCGGTACGCAAGGGCAACACCGTGAAACTCTGGGGCAACAACACCGTGGATGTGGTAATATACGGAACGGAAAAGACGCTCGATGCCTACAAGTTCAACCTGTTGAAGAACAAGCAGATGTTCATCAACCAAATCAACAACGGCACAATTGCCGTGCGCCGCATGGATGAGGACGCAATGGACGAGAACAACGGCATGAACTTCGCCGAGTTTGTCGCTATCCTCTCCGGCAATACCGACCTCTTGGAAAAGGCGAAGCTCGACAACAAGATTATGCAATTGGAAAAGGAACAGGGCATTTTCAAGAAAGAGCGCACCCGTGCGGAACGTAAGATGAACACCGTGCAGGATGAAATGAAAAAAGCGGACGGTATGGCGGCACGCATGACACGGGACAAGGAGTACATCGCCTCGTACACGGGAGAACGCAGGACGCTGTTACTGAACCTGCAGCAGGCCACAGCCGAGGAGACCGGACGGGAGCTGCACCGTATTGCCAAGACCTACCGCAGTGGGGCATACGGCACGATAGGCACGTATGCCGGGCTGAACCTGCTCGTGCATAGCGAATACGGCCTTGACGGGGTATTCGACCGCAATACATTCCTCGTGGAGGGGGTAAGCGGGCTGAAATACCGATGTGGAGTGTCCGGCGCGTTGCCGCTGGGATTTGCGGAATCGGCACAATATCCGCAGAACACGCTCGACAGGCTTCCATCCATAATTGACGAGCAACGGAGGAAGATGGAGAAAATGCAGAAAGAAATACCCTCCTTGCAGGGTATCATCGCCCGCAAGTGGGACAAGTCGGACGAACTGGCAAGGCTCAAACAGGAGTGCAAGGAGCTGCAGCAACGTATTGACGAGAGCCTGAAAGAGGCGGAACAGGTACAGGTACCGGCTTCCGAACTTGAAATCACCGACAAAGCGGCTTAACCATAATTCATATTTTAACCGTTCCCTCTGCATGGTCGTGATGACCGGGCAGGGGGATTTTTCGTGAGACAAACGCCAAAGGGCTGTTTGTCCTCGTGATACCCTTTTACACTCAAGGCCAAAATTGTCCTTTCTCCTCCTGGCAAAGCAGGAATTTCGGCATTTACCCGGAAAATGTCAAGTAGCCCCTTCCTTTTATATATCCCTCCGGACGGCTTTCCCACCCGGAATCAGCGGAATGTCTGTGCCACAGCTCGCTCTGCATTACAAGATACGGGGAGGCAAGGGCGGACAAACGCCGTCCGGTATGTGCTGTTCCATGTCGGAGCTTCGGCACGCCGAAACAACGCGGCATTTCACGGCATGTTCCGGATCGGCATGATGTTTCTCCGCCCTTTGCTGTTCTCCCTACCGTGTCTTTCCATTCCGGGCCGGCTGTGGCAGGGGCAAACGGTGACACATCCGGTTCCATGACGGGCAGAGACCCGGCACGCCGGAGTTTTTGCCTGTCACCGAATCGGAAGAGTCCCCCTTGTGTTTGCCCCGGCAGACCCTTGTCCGACCCGCCCGGCCGTACCTCAATCCTCCCTCTTTTACATACCTTTTATACACATCCTGTCTTTCCCCTTATACCGTCTCCCGAGTTCTTCTTTCTGCTTGGCCATGCCGTCCGGATTTATCGGACGCAAAGGTCTGTCATCGTGTCTTAATTGTCCGGACTGAAATGTATTTCCTACAAATTCTTCCTCTTGCAGAGCGTAATTTTCAAGAAAGACCGGGCATATAAGACCTTCCGATGACGGTATCTCGGCATCCGCAAAATCCCGGAACGGCAGTACAAGAGCCGAGAGCAGGGAAAATAAAGAAACAGAACTTAAAACCGATATGGTAATGGCAAAGAGAAAGGAAAGGAAAAAGACCTACAAGTTTATCGAGAAGCTGATAGACAAGGTGACGACCAGCAAGAGCAATAACACGGAGTTTGTCTGTTACGGGCATCTGGTGGAGCTGTTGAGCGGCACGGAAGATTACGTTTCGGTCACGATATACAATACCGATGACCGCTACGGGGAAGGAATGGCGGACTTCGATTTCGACTACCTCACCAAAGAACTCCATTTTATCAGCTCCGAGGGCAAGGCATTGACAGAGAAGATTATCGCCATATTCAGGATGTTCTATTCCCCCCGGCACATTCGTGTCTCTTATGATGAACTCGAATACGAGGACGAGGACACCACCTACAAATATGACGAGACGGACGAATACGCCCCGCCTGTCAAGCATCTGAACAAATGACGGAATTATTAACAGCAAAATCAAGATAGACAGCATTATGACTACAAATTTATTGAAATCAAATTCACAGGGCGTGCCGTCGGCGGCCTTTACAGGACACAGGCACATCCCTTACGTCAAATACCCGCAAATCAAAGGTCGGCTGAAAGTGGCTATATACAATGCCTATCTGCAAGGCATCCGCAACTTCCGGTGTGGCATGGCGGTAGGCTTTGATATGCTTGCGGCAGAAGCCGTACTGGAACTGAAAGAGCAGTTGCATGACATTTCCCTGTCGGCAATCGTACCTTATAGAAACCAAAGTGAACGCTTCGCCCCATCCGCACGGGAGAAATACAATGCCATTTTGGAAAAGGCAGACGATGTGACGGTACTCAGCGAGGATTATTACACGAGGTGTTTCCATGAGAGGAACGACTATATGATACGACACTCATCCCTGCTGATTGCCTATTTTGACGGAACCCCCAAAGGAGGGACATTCTACACATGCAACAAGGCCGCAGCAAAAGGGGTACCTGTGAACAACCTCTATATTCCATGATACTGCCTGTGGGTGAAAGGTAAAAAAATCCTTTCATCCACAAAACGCATGTTCTCCTTTTATAAACCGGTTCTCCCTCTAATCCGTCATCCCCATTTTACACCGTTATCCTCCCTTTTCTATTATCTCCCCATTATCGCTTATCCGGCCCATTCCTGCCGTCGCCGGTTGGGTTTCCAGACGCAAATTTGGACTGCCGCGCTTGATTCCGTCGCTTTGAAGTGCATTTCCTGTAAAATTCTTCCTTTCTGCGAAAGAGTAATTTTCCGGAAAAAGCGGCGGAAACAGCTTGTTCGCCAGTCCCTGTAAAGCATCGTAGGCTCGGCACTCAGCGCCTTGCCGCATTGCTGCGGTAGGTTTCCGAGAACCTGCCCCCGAACCGTGCTTACATGTCTCCATGTACACGGCTCTCCATTACATCTCAACTTAGTCATCATGTATATGCGCATAACAGTTAGTACATACTGCCAGTGATTTTCGGTGCATCTGTAGCATCGCTCTTTCCCAAGCGGTATTCTCTGTTAGAGTTTTAAGCGTCCTCACATGGTGCATGACGGTCTTACCTTTTGCTCCGCATAATTCGCATACCTCGGCTTTAAGTCTTTCAATAAGGCTCGGAGAAGAGATTACGAACGGATTTGGAAGATTGTCACATTTTGCGTCGGCAGTAGGTTCTTTTTGTTGAAATCCCTCGTTATAGAGCATACGGCAACGTTCCCGACCTTTTGCATCAATGTATCTTATCACGCAGTCCTTTCCCTCGCGATACTTCTTTATCACTTTGGGATAGCTGATGTTAAGTTTTTGCGCAAGTGTACAGTAGAAACTGTATGACATAACGTAGCCGAACCGCTTCCCAAGTGTTGAAATATTGTTCGCTATGGCATAATAGTTGTAGAATCCTCTGATTTCCGAGTTGACTTTGGCGAGTATATCCTCAGGTTTGCAATTATTCATCGCTCCTCTGGATTTGGGCTTCCAATCTTCCTTGCCATTGACTTGTATTATAGTCATGGCATTATAGGAAAGCAGCCGTTTTCGCGCCACTTCTCTCGGCAGAAGTAATATAACCTTGCCGTTGAACATTCGTTTCAACATTCCGTTTTTGTCACGTTTAGTGGATTGAGACTGACGAACCGTGATTTCATATCCGAGGAACAAGGCTCTGTCCTTCGCATTTGTTATCAGCGTCTTTTCATCGGAAAGTTCAAGTTTGAGTTTTTCTTTCATGAACATTGCGATGTCACTTTTGATAATCTCACACTCGGCTTTTGAGCCGCATACTCCTATAAGGAAATCATCGGCGTATCTGACATATTTCATTCTCTTATATGTCGGGGTCATCTCATCCACGCTTGGGTGTTCATACATCAGACGGGAATATTCCTTTAGCATCTGTGCCATTTCTTCCCGTTTGTCTGCATCGGTCTCAGCATTGAATTTCGCAAGCAGTCTGCGCTTTCGGTCTGAGTAGATACGGTATTCCCTATTCTTTGGGCGCGTTTTACCAGTATCGAACTTTTGGATGTATTCAACAATGTACTTGTCGAACTTGTCAAGATAGATGTTGGCAAGTATCGGGCTTATGATGCCTCCTTGCGGTGTTCCGCTGTACGTGTTGTTGAATTTCCAATCTTCAATATACCCAGCGTTGAGGAATTTACGAATCAACCGAAGAAATCTATCGTCTTTAATCCGTTCCCTCAGTGTTTCTATGAGCACATTGTGGTCAATGTTATCGAAGAAGCCTTTGATGTCTCCCTCTATGAACCATTTTGTGCCCAAGAAAGTATTACGAATACTTGTCAGTGCAGTCTGACAACTTTTACGGGGTCTAAAGCCGTGCGATGTTGATTCAAAGTATCCTTCATAGATAGCTTCAAGAATCATTCTCACGACTTCCTGCACCAATTTGTCTTCAAAGGACGGTATTCCGAGAGGGCGTTTCTTCCCGTTTTTCTTCGGAATATAAACTCTCTTGGCTGGATGCGGCTTATAGGTCTCATCACGGAGACTTGCAATAAGCCGTTCAATACGTTCGATACTCATTCCGTCAACAGTCTTGCCGTCTGTGCCGGATGTCATGTTGCCTTTCTTCGATGCAATTCTCTGATAGGCTTGGTAGAACATTTGCTCATTGAAAAGAATACGGTAAAGCCGCTCGAACTTATAGCCCGAAATTTTACTATGCTTTACTAAGTTGTTCAATATGATTTCCGGATTTGTCATAATGTATTTCACATTTTCCATTAATAATATTGAGTTGATGTAACTGCCTCCCTTTGCCATGTACAAGCCATTAACTTGCTCAGACTACTACGGAGGCTCCGTTACCATACCGAATTTTCAAGCCCTGTGGCTATAGCCTTGCGGCGTTTCGGGTTAGGTAATCCCCATTTAGTACGTATATTAACAGCACGACAGACTGTCGGATGCAACTTTCGTCCGTTAATCTGCTTATCGCAGACGTGTCGGAGTCGGTTCTATGTCCCAAACAACCTACAAATCTTGCTGGGATACTCACGACATGGCGTTTGGAGTTAACTGCCTTGTGCCACTGCCCTGGTATGTGCCACTGGACTATTGTTCAACCAATGCAGGTTTCATCCTCGTGTCTGTCTTTATGTCTTGCCATTCAGTCGCAACACGGCAGTTAGTTGACTTATGGCTTTTCCAACATGCTACACTCCCCCTCGGGTTTCCCTCTGGGATAAGTTGGATGACATTAGGTTTATTTAACATGTTAAACTTTATTATCTGCTCCTTAACGAATGTAAAGTGAGTAAAAAATCAGATTTAACACGTCTTAGAACCCTAACCTAACTTATGCTACTAAGTAATTAATATACAACCTTATGGGCGCACTGTAAATCCCAAACGGTTCAGGCAGAAAGAAGAACCGAACAGAGGGATAAAAAGCAAAAGACATTTTAGGTAATGGCAGGACCAACCACCTTGCCGCAAAACATTTTCAGTTTATGTTATACGTTCACACCATTGGCCGCATCGGCAAAGATTGCCGGGTCATCACAGGAGCACACGGCTCATTCATCGCTTTTGATATTGCCGTGGAGGATTATTCACACGGGAACAGCGTTACCACTTGGGTAAGGGTACGGAGCAAGAGGGAGAACCACATCCGCCTGTCCGAATACCTGACCAAGGGACGGCTGCTGCTCATTGAAGGAACGCTTTCGGCCTCGTTGTGGAAAGACAAGGACGAAAACCACCAAATCCAGCTCTCCATTGCGGCAGACACGCTGGAGTTCATCAACACCGGAAAACGGGAAGGCACGGCTTCCGACACGGGCGACACGACGGATGCGACAGGCGAGGTTCCCGCACCTCCTGCCGACGCACCGCAGGATGACAAGGACGACCTGCCGTTCTGATAGGGAGCATAACGGAGTGTCTGGAAAAAGACAGGGAGTGAGGGGACTCGCTCGCTTCCCGTCTTTTATCGGACAATAGGAAAAACAGATGTTTCACAGGAAAAACAAGACGATGGACAAGAAAAATCACAGCACGACCGGACGCACGGAAAGGCTGGTCGAAAAATCCCTGATGGTTGTCAATGTCAGGCTGGAAATCATAGATGCCCTCCGGATAACGAACCGGCGTTTCATGTATGACCCGCAAACGGGGATTTTACTTTTAGGAGATGAAACATACGGCAAAAGCATCCGCAGCTCCCATGCGCAGGAGTTCCACGACTCCCAAGCGGGAGGCTGTTTTGATGACTATCTGCGCGGGTGGATCGGCACATCAAGGCAATATCCCCGTGGGATTGTTCATTTTGCCCCCGCTGTCAGCATGGAGCAGTTCGACAGGGGCTTCGACACGTTACAGATGTTCGCCAGGCTTGAAGGCATAAACGGCGATACAATAGTCAGGGGATTCTGCAGCCTGACCGAAACAAGGCTTGGCGGGATATTGCCTGCCACTCTCAAAGAAGGTACTTGACAGGCCGCAGGGGTGATATTCCTGCGGTGGGTGCCCGGTTATAAATCCACCCACCGGTGGTTCCTTTTATACTCTTCCTTTCCCTCTTCTCTTATACCTTGGCTGCACCTCCTTTTCTATACAAGAACCTTATCCGCCCTTTATAGCTTTGCCCTTATACCTCTGCCTGTCGGCCATCCATCCTTTTCTATCCTCCCCATTATCGCTTATCCGGTCCATTCCTGCCGTCGCCGGTTGGTTTTCCAGACGCAAATTTGGACTGCTGCGCTTGATTCCGTCGCTTTGAAGTGCATTTCCTGTAAAATTCTTCCTTTCTGCGAAAGAGTAATTTTCCGGAAAAAGCGTCGGAAACAGCTTGTTCGCCAGTCCTGTAAAGCATCTGTAAATCCCAAGCGGTTCAGGCAGGAAAAAGAGCCGAACAGAGGGAAAAGAAAAAACAACTCAAAATTAAAGAGATATGGACAAGATTAAATTGGTGGTTTTCAACGAATACGCATTGGGATATATCATGCCCGAACAGCCCGACAAAGTTTGCACGTTGGCTGATAGCGTACTACGTGGCGCACCCTTTCGGGTAATGAACGAACCCTACTACATAGGGTCGAAAGATACCGTCAGACTGGCAGGAAAGCAGGACTTCGAGACCTTTCGGGTAGTATTCGACGGGTACGACAATCCGCAGGAGTACGAGTTTGACCCCAACCGATAGAAAGTGAATTGTAAATATTTATAAACCGTTAAAATTAAATGAATTATGGAGACAACGAACAACATCCAGTCTGTAGCAGAGAGAAACATCACTATGGTAGCATTGGCAAGCATTCAGCCGAGCGGTTACAACCCACGCAAGAACTTTGACGAGGCGAGCCTCGCCGAGCTTGCCGAGAGCATCCGTCAGCAAGGCGTGTTACAGCCTATCGGGGTACGCCCCTTTGCGGACGACCGCATGGAAATCGTGTTCGGAGAACGCAGATACCGTGCCTCCCTCATGGCAGGGTTGGAAAAGATACCGGCTGTCGTCATGGAAATTTCGGACGAGACAGCCGAAGAGATGGCGGTAACGGAGAACCTGCAACGCAAGGACGTTACGCCCATCGAGGAAGCGAACGCCTATCAAAAGCTCATAGAGAGCGGTCGCCACGATGTGCAGTCGTTGGCGGTGCAGTTCGGCAAGAACGAGAGCTATATCCGCACCCGTTTGAAATTCGTCTCCTTGATACCCGAAATCGCCCGGCTTTTGGAGCAGGACGAAATCACAATCAGCGTGGCGAGCGAAATCTGCCGTTATGGCGAGGATATTCAGACAGAGGTGTACGAGAAGCACCTCAAAGAAGATGTGAGGTATAACAGTTGGCGAGGACTGAAAGCCTCCGAGGTGGCAAAGAACATCGAACATAATTACACGACCGAACTTGAACGTTATTCGTTCGACAAGACCCTCTGTCTCTCGTGTCCCCACAACACCAACAACATGATGTTGTTCTGCGAGGGCGGTTGCGGAAACTGCGCCAACCGTACCTGTCTTGCCGAAATGAACGCCTCGCACCTTATCGAGAAAGCCGTGCAGTTCGTAGAGCAATACCCCACCGTGTCCCTGTGCCACCAAGAGTACAACTATAACGAGACGGTTGTGGAACGCCTTACCGCTATGGGTTACGAGGTAGCGGAACTCAAGTGCTACGCCACCGCATACCCCGAAACACCCGTAGCACCCGAAAAAGAGGATTACGACACCGCCGAGGAATACGAGGAAGCGCACAAGGAGTACGAACAGGACTTCAGCGACTACATGGAGCGGTGCAAGACTATCCACGAGCAGGCGGAAGCAGGAGAGATTACGCTCTATATCCGTATCGAGCAGAAAGAGATTGTACTCTGCTACTTGACGAATAACGCTTCCAATACGAACGGAACGGACGGGATAACCGAAAAACAGCTCTCTCCCGTGGAAAAACTTGACAAGCAGGATAAGCGGAATAAGGAGATAGCCCTCGAAAAGACCGTAGAGGACACCAAGAAGCAGATTTTAGAGGTCGATATGTCGGAACGCAAGTTCGGGCAGGACGAGGACAAGATGATATATTTCTTCCTGCTTTCCTCACTCCGCAGGGAACACTATGCCGAGGTAGGCATTGAGAGCGAGGGAAACTACCACTACCTCACGGACAAGGAGAAGATGGACATCATCGCAAACCTCACCGCCAAGCAGAAAGCCGTTATTCGTAGGGACTTCTTGATTGCCAACTTCAAGGGCGCATACGGCAGTAACGCCATTGCCACCCTCTTGCTTGACTTTGCCGAGAAGCACATGCCCGAAGAACTCGCCACTATCAAGAACGGGCATAACGAGGTGTACGAGAAGCGACACCAACGCATTGAGGAAAAGAAAGCCGTACTGCTCGTGCAGGAACAGGCGAAACAGGAAGCGGAAGACGCACAAGCCGAAACGGAAGCGCGCCCCGAAGAACAGCCACAGCCCGAAGCGGAGTTTCAGACGGAAGAGGTCGCAGCATGACCCATGCGGACGAGCCAAAGGCGGGACGGAGAAATCCGTCCTGCTTTTTTTGCGCACAAGCACCCTTGACGTGAGGGGCGGCGACCTTTTTTAGCTGCCGAAGGCACTCCTCTTTTTTATCCCTCTGTTTCCCTTTTATACCGCCACGATACCCCCTTTATACCGCAATAGCTTCGCCGGAGGCTCTCTGCCCGTCGGGACCCGTTTTTTCCGTTGCAAAGGTATTGCCCCGGAAGCACACCCAAGTACCGCTTGTGCTATTTGAACATAATTTTCCGGCAGCTTTCCCGATTTCCAATCGTCCATATCTCGCGGACGCTCGATATCGCAACGATAAAATTCCGCCCAAATTCCTTGTTTGTTGTTTCCTTTTGGGCAATCTTTGGATGCACGTAAAAATCAGATCCCTACGGGAGAAGCCTGAAGGCTTCGAAAGAAAGGGAAAATAAAAAAAGTGTTCAACTACTAAACATGAAGAATATGGAAATTCAATTCGTTATCGTTCGTTCGGAAAACAGAGAGTATTTGTGTTACAAGGCAGAGGATGTGTATGTGGATGTCAGCAACCCCATGATGACCTTTACCGCCGGTGAGGATGTCTTTGAAACCGTGGAGCCGGACTGCTCCCTCATGCGGAAAGAGTACGGGTTCAAGGGTGAGCGGTTCTACCTTGTGCCACGCCTCTACGGCAATGGCTGGCTGGCGCTCACACTGGCAAGCGTGGAAGATGAGCAGGAGTATATCGTGCTGTCCGTCAATCTGGAGGAAATGGACGCACTCGGTTTGCCCGACCGTACATTTATTGATGCGAACCATTACCCGGAAGCTATGGACTTCCTGATTGCAAACGGGCTGGCGACCGATTCTGGGTATAGGCGCAGAAGCGGTTTTGTGGAATACCCGATGGCCACGCTCAATCTGCCGCTTCTTTACCGGCATAACCCGCAGGCGTTCCAAAGAGCCAATATCGAACAGTTTGAATATGAGCCCTAAAGGACAGTGCAAACACGGACAGGGGACGGAGAAATTCGCCCCCTGTATATATATTATAAGGTATATCCGACAAGCACGTATATGCCCGTGCGTCTCCTTTATAGCACCGCTGTTTCTCCCTCTTTTAGCCTCCGTTTCCTTTATATATTCATCCGCCTTTTATGCGGCTATCCTTTATATGCCCTTGCCGTCCAGTGACTTTCCGCCCGGTTTGTTCCATAATTGGTATATTGCTATTTATCTGTAAAAACAGCAATAATTATCCATATATAGATACTTATTTCCTCTTTTTTATCCCACCGTCCACCCGTTGTAGCTTTTCTCGGGTTCAGACACCCCATGTCGTCCCCTGTCTGCTTTTAGGATGCGAAGGTTGGCTGACGCGCTCGGTCCCGTCGCTTTGAAGTACATTTCCTGTAAAATTCTTCCTTTCTGCGAAAGAGTAATTTTCCGGAAAAAGCGTCGGCAGGAGCTTCTCCCTCAGCCCGTTTGAGCATCCGTAAAACCCGAACGGTCCCGACAAAGGGAGCCGAACAGAGGGAGAAAAAACAAATCAGTAAAATTCAAGACAATGGAAAAAGACATTAGAGAAAGCAGAGAGTATCGCCTCGCCAAAGACTGGGAAATGGCGGTAAACAGTTTCAGTTTCAATCCCGAACGCTTTGCGGCGGCAATCCCCGACATGCACCCCACGCTCCAACAGAGCCTCTATCGCCTTATCAAGGCTTGTATCAAGGTGATGGCGGACGATACACGCCGCTACGATGACCGCAATCGGGCGTCGCATGAGGAAGCGAAACGAATCATGGAGTACCTGAACGAAAACGGGCGTAACATCCCATTAAGATAATACGGCTATGAGAACACAGGAAATTCAATTCGATGGCAACACGTATGTATGCCGCGTCGTGAAATCAAACGAAGGCGAGGACCTTCTTATCGGTTCGACAAAACTGCTCGACACCCTCCATCCGGGCAGCTTCGAGGACGAGAACGAAGGCTTTGCCGGCAAAGAGGCGGAACGGCTCTACGATGAGATTTTCTTCTTCACAGACAATAAAACGCTCCGGCTTCCGGACGACGAACTGGTTGCCGAACTCAAGGAGAGCAATCCCGAATGGTTCGACTAAAGCAAATCACAATCAATAATCTAAGAATAAAAAGTTATGGACAAAGAGTATATAATACACGTCGCACAGACTATAGGAGAACAGTTGCTCTCCTTAAATCCCGCACCCGTCATCATGTCATGGGGTATCGAAGAATTTGCAGTCACCACATACAGGGGATTGCCAGCACTCCGCATCAAGGTGAACGGACGCCTGCACACCGGATACGTCATCGTGGCACTCAACGGCTCCGACTATTACGAGGTGTACCTCCAGAAAGGTATGAAAGTGGAATGTATCAACGCGGAGGTGTGCTTCGACGAGCTGGGAGACGTAATCGACCGGGCTATCGAGAAAGGTACCGACCAAGCCGAGTACGACAAGTTCTGCGACCGGCAACGCGCCCTGTTGTTAAGCGGACAGTAGCCTGACAAGCCGCTGCCCACAGTTTTCACCGCCCGTACAGCATAGTAGGGGCGGTGTTTTCGTTTGCAACCGATAACGATGAATGCAGAATGTCCCGTTATAGCCCGGATATGACAGGGAGAGAAACATCTCCTTTTCTACAGAGGTCGGACAGGCACTCATGGGATGCGTATTATTTCGGCTGCGATATATATCCGTTACTTCTTTTTTATCTCCCTCATGTTGCCCTCTTGCTGGCACATGTTTTTCTCGTACCGGCTATTCCTTTACCGTTACATACATCTGGTTACGACTTGTCGGATTATCCGGTTCCGTCATTTTCAGTACCCCTGTGGCAAGCATCGGATTGATATAGACATTCATCACGTTTTTTCTGGCTTTGAGGTTCAAATACTGCATTATATCAAACAACGATTTCGGTTCGATGCAGAACTTCAAAATCTCCTCTTTTCTCAAATCTTGCTTATTGGGCTTTCTTAGGTTGTTTTCTTGGGTCGTTTTCTTAGGTTGTTTTCTTGGGTCGTTTTCTTGGGTCGTTTTCTTGTCGGTTTTTCCTCCCAGTTGCATGGTCAGCACCACATAGTCCGGTCGTGTTTCCTCCGTAACGGCAGGAAGCGGCCAGCCCAACGATTGCCATCCGCTTACGATCTTATCCACACCGCTGCCGGCTTTCTCGGCACGTCCGAGCAGCATGAACATCTTTTGCAAGGTCGGATTGCGGCAAATGCTACGCCCTCCCTCGAAATACTGTTGTCGGGAAACCAGCATCATTCCTTGATTCATGAATACGAGGCTGTCATCTGTACGCTCCACGATAATATGCCCCTGTGCATTGACGTCTTGGTGGACGATGCAGTTGATAAGGGCCTCTCTTACGGCGTCATGGGCAGGCGTCTCTTCCTGACGCACTCCGTCTTTCATCATGAACGGACGGGGCAGCGACTGTATCAGGCGGTTATACACCCTTACATAGAACTGGTAGAGGTTGGCTTCCCACAAACCGTCCGGATAGATACGGTGCGTCCACCTTATATCGGGGTTGTCGGTCGCGACACGTTCCCGATAATCCACGAAATACATCGGGTCGCCCGAACGGTTGATAATGCTGTCGTACTTGCCGAACATTAATAGACCGGCCAGCGTGAATCCCTCTTTCCCGGTCTCATATTCCGTGGCGTATGCCCCGGTCTTTCTCAGGAAATCCATGTCGCTGATTCCCACCCACGGATGGGTGGGCTGCAGGCTGGCGAGTGTCTGACGGTACTGCTGCAAGGATTCCTTGTCTATGTCCCGCTCGAACTCAAAGCCCACGAGAATACGCCCGTCCTGCGGATGACGGTCGTGGTCGGCGTCCGCGAACATACGCCTCACCTCCGAATCGTTACAAAGATAATCCCCCTCGTGATTCCGTCGGTAAGTATTCCCGAACGGGTTGGTGGTGATGTAAACGGGGCGAAACTCGTAGCTCGCGCGGGGAATGTCGCATATCAGGATGTACGACTCCTCGATTTGCTCGATTCTTACATCCGATTCACGGGGCAGGCAAACGCTTACTTTACCTCTGTTATGGGCACAGTCCCAAAAATTCTTCTTGTAGCGGATAATGGTCTCTTCCGTCAGTCCGTCAAAGAAGAAACGGTTGTTCTTCTCCACCACACCAAGCACGATCGTACCGCCGTCGGTGTTGGCGAAAGCCGAGTAGCTTTCCCAGAAACTGCCGGGAAATCCACCGCGTGCCGATTTGAACTCCACTTCCGAAGTCTCGCCACGGCTTATCAAGGCACGAAGTCTGCCCTCTATATCTGTTGTATGTTCTGTCATGATGAATATAGGTTTTAAGGACGCAACAGTTCCCTGCGGCTCACGTTGAGCAGTTCTGCTATCCGGGAGAGTGTATGTAAATCAGGTTGGCAGGTGTTCGTACACCACTTCGATACGGTCGTCGGATTTACACCCAGTTGTTCGGCCAGCCACACATTGGTTTTCCCTACTTCTGCCAATACGGCTTTCAATCGGTTTATCTCCTTTGTCATTCGCATATAAATTGTTATTGAATGCAAAGATAATGCTTTTTGCCGGTTCTCGGGCAAAATGATGACATGACATAGCCATATTTTCTGATTATCATGGAAGTTTTTAAGATTCAACAGGCCCTGTATGCCATATTCGCTTCAAAATCGGATATACCGAAACCGCCATTACAGTCCTGTTAAACTGCAATGGCGGTTTCATTTATATTTATTTTGCTCCGCGTTTGTTCTGCACATCCTTTATCATTTCCTTCACGTCCTGACCCACCTGTACAAAATTCTTGTACAGGATGCGCTCCCGCTCGTCCCGTGATTTGAAGGTGTAGAACTTTGGCAGCGGCACATACGCCGCTTCCTCTTTCTTTATCTCCCTCATGTCGAAATCCGTCTTGCAGAAGAACTTTGATGTCTTGAACTCGTCCGCTTCCTGGATGTTCATTGAACCGCCCACACCGGTTTTCGTCTTCATGAAATCCCTTGCCGTCTGTCCGCAGATCCACCCCGTCGGCATATCCGAAATCTTCGACGCTGGTACGAGACAGTCCATGTTCTCGTTCAAGTTGATACTCGTCTTGTCTCGGTCAATCGTCACGCCCTTCTTAATCTGTACCACCTTTCCGAAGATGTCGCTTGACAGCCATTCGAGCGTCTCTTTCGCCCGTGCCGAACCGCTCACCACATTACCTACCGTCGTAATGATTTTCTGCATACCCACCTTGCCGTAGTCTGCCTCCAGCTGCGGCAGTTCCTGAAAGCCAAGTGTCACGCTCACTTTGTTGCTTCGCGCCGTACCGATCAATCGGTCTATCTTGTGGAAATACAGGGTCGGCAGCTCATCCACGATGATGCTCACCGGAATATTTTTGCCCTGTCCCGTGTTCACACGTGTTACGAGGCGGTTCAGGATTAGGGCGTTCAGCGCACCGATGATTGACTCCATTTCCGGGTCATTGGCTATCAGCAGGTAGCTCGGGTTCTTCGGGTCGCTCACTTTCAGGTCGAAGTCGTCCCCGTCCTTATGGAACACCCAGTAGCTCTCCTTGGTCGCCAGTCGGGACGTATAGACACGCAACGTACCGATCATACCTTCCAGCTGCTCCATAGCCTTGTTCTTCAGTGCCGTCTGGAACGGGCCGAGCAGCGGAGCCACCTCGTTGTCCGTCTCCAGCACCTCGAAGATGGTCTGGTAGCTCTCGTTCAGGAACGAGAGGATGTGCGGCATATCCGAGTATTTCCCCAGCCAGTAGGCAGGTTCCACGATGTTGCCGCCTTCACGGTCTCGCACGATGCCCGTCGGTTTCCAGAACTTTGTCTGTGGGTCCTGCCGCTTCTCCGCGTACAGCATGTTGCCGTCCTTATCGTAAGGTTCCTTCTCGTAGTTCACGAAGAAGTAGATGCAGGCGGCGAGGAAATTCACCGCCGAGGTCTGGAAAAACTGGTCCGAACCTCCGCCACCTTCTTTCTTCCCTTTCTGCAGTGATTCCAACAGCGTTTCCGCTGTTTCGCTTGCCGCCGCGAGGTTGTTGATGTACTTCGCCTGAATCGGGTTCACCCTTCGGCTGTACTCCACATCCACGAAGTTGATGATGTTGAACTTGCAACCGGCAGGTATCTTGCCCAACTTCTGGTTTTTTTTGTAGTGGTAGTACAACTTCGTCGCCAGTGTCGGAAACTTGTAATCATATACAACCATCGCGAAGCCCTTTGCGCTGTGTTGCCGGATGAACGGTTCGATAAGCGAAAATGTTTTACCGCTACCCGGCGTTCCAACCACCCATGTGCCTCTGAAACAGTTTGTTATATTCACAAATCCTTTTCTGAATTTTCCATTGTAATAGTATCTCATCGGGATATTCACGCTGTACCGGTTCTCTATCAGCTCCTCGCATTGTTCAAAACTTTCATTTTCCAAATTGAAGCGGTCTTTCATCAGACCCTCCTTGAGGAACTTCGATATGTTGTCCAGCGCGATATGCACGAGAATGACACCCGCGAGGGAGGCGACCATGTAGAAAATGATGTTCAGCGGCAGCGTGTACAGCCGCATTCCCATCGGATGGCCGAACAGCCATACCGACAGCACCAGCAGCGCGAAGCCGCTCACGAGCGGATACAGCACCTGCCGCCGGGCATCGAACTCCAGATGCTTCTTGGCTCTGGTGCCGATACAGGTGATGCAGATGAGCAGCACCGTGGCGACTTTGCTGTACACCAGGTTGCCGTCGTTGTAAATCATCCACCGCTTGATGCGCCCGTGAATGTCAATCAGTATGCCACCCCAATGGTCGAGTACCGCCGGGTCGATGGCATACTCGAAAAATTCCATCAGCACGGAGATGTAAACGACCGCACGGAATATCTTGTAGAACCCCTGTAACTCCTTGCTCTCTTCCATTGCCGTAATCAGTTCTTTTTGATGCCCCAGAGGACATGGATGTGAGGCCAGTGTATGCGGTCGTCCTTGGTAAGCTGGCAGACATGGGTAACTGCATATAACGGTTCAAGTCCCATAGGGTTATCTATTACGGAAGCCCGCATTTCCGCTGTAAAATTCTCAAGGAACTTCCGTATGGCATCGTCGGGGCCGTCGGTCATGAAGTCGATGAAGTCGTTGAACAGCTCTTCATTGACGTAGTAGATCTGGCCTACGAAAATATCACGGTAACGGTTGATGCGGCCGTTCCATTCCTTCCGGATTTCCTCCCTGCGTTTCTTTACGGAGGAAAGCCTCTTGCAGCATTCGTTTCCGTCATCGAGGAATATGAAATTTATGAAAACTTCCTCCGGAGGCAGGCATTTGCATCGCAGCAGATACCCGAAAAATCCTCTGTCCGGATGTGCTATGTCCATATACTGCGGCACCTTGAAATCTTTGATTCCATTCATAGTCGTCATAAGTTTATTTGTTGATGGTTATTATGGGGCGCACCCGGTGCGCCTGTGTCTTGGGCGTCTCCTGCATGGCTCCGCTGCCCATTGAATAAAGCCATGCCTTTGCCGTCTGCTGTCCCTTCACTTCCGTCGAAGTCCAGTACCAGCAGTTGTCCGGGACCTGCGGCAGCGCGTCGCCGCCGCATCTCTTTATGACGGGATTGACGGTCGCACGGGCCGCATACAGCAGCCGGGCCTGTGCCACCGAGGGCACGTAGGCGCTCTGCCCGTACCGCCACAGGTCGAACACCGCTTCGGCCATCGGCGAAGCCGTCTCCCTCGTATCGTATAGCGCGAAGGTGTTCGCGTTCCCGTCATACGCCGTAATGTCCGCCGACGTGCCTTGTTCGATGCCGAGACTGTCGGCGAATGCCTGCGGCGCGATGTCCCACAGATAGACCGCATAGCCGTCACCGTCCGTTTCCCCATTGGGGTCGGTATGGAAAACGACGGCAATCGCCTGTTTTCCGGATTGCTCATACTCGCTGTACGGTAAGGCCGTACCGTCCGTGCAGAGGACATGCCCCGGACGTACCGCCGTGTCGGGCACCTCTATATGCGCGTCGCAGGCGGCAACGGCAATCGCCATAACGACAGCCGGCACGACATGACACGCTTTCCTGATAATGTTCTGTCCCATCTTTCCCTTATTTTATCGGTAGTTTCACACCCAGCACGATACCCGTCCGAAACAGGTCCGCGCCTTTTATCATCACATCTCCTTTAGCCTGCCAGTAAAGCGTCCAGCCCGAACGCAGCACGTAGTTGTGCTCGTAGCCGAAATGCAGGCCGGCCAGGAACTTTTTCGTGTCGCTCCCCGCCGAAGCCCCGATACGCAGGTTGCCGTAGTGGTTGCGTCCCCTTGCCACGTTGGGCTTGTAGGCCACGCCGAACCCGTAGGTGCGGTAGTTCCGCCAGAACGATTCCGGGCATACATGGCCGCACGAGGCGCACTCTTTCCATTGCAGGTAGCCATTGGCAAAGAACTCCCACGCGTGGCGGTAGTTCATCTCATGCTCGTAGGCGAGCGTCACGTCCACGCCGTTCCTGTATAGTGCCCCCATGCCGAGCGATAGGCGGCTGCTGCCTTGCTGGGCACTCGCGTTCAGAGCGATGCACACGCAGGCGAGAATAAGGATAACCGTCTTTTTCATCGTCATTCCTCCTCTAATAGGGTTATGTTGAACGAATCGGCTGCCAGCACATCCTCGTAGTCGATGTTCAGGCAGATATTACGGCCGCTGATCTGCTTCTCCGTCATTTCGATGGTTAGGATTTTGTCGTTTGGGAAGGTCATCTTCTTCACCACGATCACGTTGCGGTAGCCGTGCCTGAACACCTTGCCGCCCTCCAGTACCAGCGTGGGCGTCAGCTCGATGACCTGCGCGTTGGTCGCCTTGGAGAGCTTTTTGTCCGCGAGCTTCACCCGTATCTCGTCGATGTCGAAACGAATGTTCGTCCTGTTCTCCACAGAGAAGTCTATGAAGAAATAGTCGCCCACGGCATAGATGTTATTCAGCCGCATTGTCATGCGGTGGGCCTTGGTCGCCACGTTGCGTATCTTCGCCGGCGAGTTCCAGATACGCCGTGCGAAGCGTATCATATCTGCGGTGGACATCGAGACCGCCGGGTTATTGTAGGCGTCCCGTTCCCGCAACTCTATCTCCTTGTCCGTTACAGCCTCCCGTACCCGTGTCGTGTAGAGCAGCGCGTATTGCGTGCGGTAGCGTTCCGTCACGATGGTCACGATGGCCAGCACCTCGCCGTCCTCGTGCCCGCCCTCTTTCGGTTTCAGGCGGATGATGTTGTCTATGGGCTGGTCGCCCGCCACTTTCTCGGTGGAGATGTCCACGAAGCGTATCGGCTCCGAAGCCGTGATGACCGTCGTAACCTGCTCGTTCACCGTCAGTTGTTCCATCTCCTCGTAAGTCGTTTGCGCGTTAGCTTCCGGCAAAATGAAAATGCCCGACAGAAGCATGATGCCAAGTAGATTCCTTTTCATTGAAATTCAGTATTATAATTAAAATTTATGTTTGCTTTATTCTCCTGCGGAACGGTATTTCCCCGTATCCGGAATGTCGTCCTGCATACGGCTCGGGGATTTGTCCGCAACCTCTATCCGCTCGAATATGATTTGTTTCGGGAGCAGCCTATGACAGAAATAGCTGCTGTTGAACGGGACGTTTTTCCCTTCCCCGAACTGGATGCGTTTGTCGAACATGAGCAGTTCCAACTCTGTGTGTTGGAAAAGTCGGCATGGGGCCACGTTGTTCAGCCAGTAGTTCGACATCAGCAGGGCGAACGGCTTCCCGAGTTTCAGGCAGCGGTCGAAAACTTCCACCTTCCGGCTGAACGGGGGATTGGAGACGAGTACGTCCCATTGCGACGGTTCGTATCTGAAGAAATCCTGCCCGTTGCAGATATGGGAATACACGACTTTGAAACCGGCATCCCTGAATTTCAGCACGAACTCGCTATGCTCCGTGTCGAACGGACACCAGATTACCTTGCCTTCGGGTATATACTTGATGATGGGCAGCACCCCATATCCCGGCGTATATTTTTCATCCGTAGGATTACTGTACAGCCCTTTTAAGTAATTCGACGGTTTCATGGGCATACGATTGGATAGGATTCACTTTCGGTTTCTGTTTCCCCTTGTTTTGCCCCGTTTCCACGCTCCAGTTCCTCCCGAATCCGCCGCTCGGCAATCTCGCAGTAGGCCGGATCGACCTCGAAGCCGATGTAATGCCGTCCCGTGCGGATGGCAGCCACGGCGGTCGTCCCCGAACCCATGCAGTTGTCCAGCACGACACCGCCCTTGTCGGTGTAAGTCCGTATCAGGTATTCCACCAGCGCCACAGGCTTCTGTGTCGGGTGATAGAACGCTCCCGTCCTGTGTTCCTTCGGCATGAAGATGACCGAGGTCGGATATTTGTCATCGGCGATGCGTACCGGCGACAGCTTCATCGTCCCGTAGCAGCGGTTGGTGAACCCTTCCGTCTTGCGCCGCCCGTGATTCCTCCGCTCCAGGGGACAGGGTGTCATCTGCGGATGATAGATAGGCTGCCGCTCGTAGAATACGAGGATGTCCTCGTGCTGCCGCAGCGGCATACGTTTCGCGTTGAGATGCCCCGTTACACGGTCTTTCTGCCACACGAGGTTATACCGCCACAGCCGGGGCTGCGACAGCATGAGCCTCGCGGAGAAAAGCCCCTGCCCGAACAGGATGATGGGGCTTCCGGGCTTGGTAATCCTCCGGTATTGCTCCCACAGCGGCCCCAGCGGGATTTTCTGGTCCCACTGCGCGGATTTGTTCCGGCGGTTCAGCACGCCGTAAGGCAGGTCGGCGATGACCGCATCGACGCTGCCCGCCGCCATCCGGCTCATGCCCTCAAGGCAGTCCATCGGGTATATTCTGTCCGTCTCTATCATATCGCGTCGTTTTTTGGTTCCACAATCTGCCGGGCACTCATCCATGTGCAGCGTCCCGTCCGGGTTTTCCGTATCTCACACTCCCAGAGGGTGCCCGTCTTCGCGTGTTTGAAATTGACCACCCCGTCTCTCGGCCCGTAAAAGCCGGTGTACTTCTGGAAAGCGAACAGGGCGACCCGGCGCTCATCTTCCGTCTCGAAGTTGCATATCAGGGCGAAATGTGTTCCCTTGTGCCACCATTCGGTACTCACGAGCCTTCCGATGAACGTCCCGGCTTCGTCGGGCGCCATATAGTCATTGTAGTAGAAGCCGTCCGTACCTTTGTGGTATTTCGACAAATCCCTTTCCATACCGCCCCCTGTCTTACTCCCGTTTCTCCCTGCCGTTCACCAAGTACACGAACGTCCCGTATTTCAGCTTCACCTTGTTTTTCTTGATGGCCTTGCTGATGGCGTTGCTCGTTTTCTGGTAGGCGTTGTTCACCGCCTGCATACCCCATTGGGCGAGGCTGTTCCCGTAAGTACCCGTGTTCATGCTCATGCTGCCCGACATGGCGCCGCTCGCCACATCCTTGCTCGTCTCCCTGAACTGGCTATTGGGAACGTACAGCCCCTCCATGCCGTCCGTGTCGTAAAGCGAGAGGCTGACCTTGACCAGCTCGTCATCGACCAGTATGCTGCTGATGTTCCCTTTCACGCGCCCGGACGAGAAGCCGCTGACCGTGGCGTACAGGTAGGTACCCCGTTTGACCACGCTCTCGTTGATTTCGATGTCATCGAGCAGGCGCAGCCTGACGCGCGAGCCGTCCACTGCCTTGATGTCCTCGTCGATGATCGCCTGGATGAGCTTCGGCTCCCTGGCATCCTTCGCCAGCGTGTTGAAGTAGTCGGAAGAGGTCTTTACCTTCTTCACCACCTCGCTCGCCTTGTCGTCCTCCGCAGGGGCCTTGACCGAACGGTTCTCCTCGTCGATGATTCCCTTGGCCTGTACCATCGTGTCCGGCGGGATAGCCGACAGGGTGCTGTCCGCTTCACTCGGCATTACCTCCCGTTGTCCTCTCAGCCTCGCCTCGGCGAGCGCTTTCTCCAGTTCCGCGAGAGCTTCCTGCTCACGCTTCTTGGCATCGGCAGCTTGCGCCGCCAGAGCCTTTTCCTGCTCCTGCTCGCCGAGCAGGGCGATGTCGTCTTGCGTGTATTGCGATTCATACTCTTCCTTGTTGTCTGCGGGTTCGTCCCGGTCAATGTTGTCCACGGCAGAATAATCCTGTATCTTGCCCCACGATTTGGCCATGTTCTCGTACTTGCTGCCTATGCCGTCGCCGCCCCTGATCTGCGCGTCCGGCAGTTCGGGATTCAGAAACTCGGTCGTCTGAAGCGTCTTGTCCGGAATCTCCGCCTTTTCGGTATGGAACAGGTCGAAGATGAAATACGACGCGAACAGCAGCGGAACATAGAGTATGGCCGGAAGCATATACTTCGGTTGCCGGAAATTGATTCTCTTGATTATATCCATTGTTTATCACTGATTGATTTACGAATACTTGTATTCGATAGCGCGGCCCTTTCGGGTGCGTATCGCTGGCGGTCCGGACATCGCTCATCGTGTCCCGTCCGCCTTGTTTTCCCTCATTTCTATCTTTTGCAGGGCCTTGTGCCGCTCCCGGAGGAGCGAGTCCTGCATCTCCGTGGCAGTCCTGCGGGAGGGCTGGTAACGGCATACCACCGTCAGGCGGTAAACATTCCAAGCCAGCCCGCCGACGACAAAGCCGAAGACGATAGCCAGAAACAGCGTCCGGTGCGTGTTGGCGAAGCCCTGCACTCTGGCAGCTGCCTTGTCGATGCGCGTCGCCTTGGCGAACCTGCGCCCGGCATCCACATCGCGTTCGTAGCGCCCCTTGTATTTCGGGTCGTTCTTGTCCGGCATCTGCTCGCCGAACAGCATCCTGCGGAATCCTTTAATGTTCATTGCTCCAATGGTTAATAGTTGCTCTTCGTTTTTTGCTCTATGTCCTTGTTCAGCAGGGTTCGCCAGTTCACTATCAGCAGCCCGTGCGGGTTGTTCTCCGTCCGGGGCACACGCTTGAGCTGTCCCGCCGTGACCAGTTCACGCATCAGGATATTGCTGCGGCGCTCGATACGCTGCCGCCCGTAGTAGGTGAACTCCATATTGCTCTTGTCAAACCGCACACTGTCGCAATAAATGGAGAACACGGCACTTGTTCCCAATATGTTGGAGTAAAAGCCTTTCTCCTTGAGCGTGTTGTACTGCGCCAGTCCGGTTTCGTCCACCAGATACATCGCCTTTTCCATCGTGTACTTGATGTACTTGTCATCCGGTGGAAGCGTGAAGAAGTAGTGGTGGACTTTCTTTATAACGGTTGATAACGCACTGTGTAATAGTAATTTGAATACACAATAAAAGAGCCAAGTAACAAATTAGACACAATGTAGGTGATTTATGAGAACACAAAGGAACATTGATTATTGCGTCCATGTATATAAACTAGGTAGAAGACAAAACAGCATGGAAGGGAATAGGAGCAGTATGCAATTATCTCCCTAAATCATAGATTTAAGTATAAAGCAAAGAATTTTTGTCAGAAAACAGGTAAAATATATCCATAATCCATACAATTACAACATATAAGTTGTTAATGTGGGATATTTTTCGTAATTTTGCACGCAAATAGACAAAAGGTATTTTCAATGAATACAACGACAGATAAAAAGTCTTCAATGACTTCAATATCAGAAACACAAGAAGTGACGATGCGACATGACGCAAAAGATTGGACGCAATACTCACAAGGAATAGCCGCAATCATGTCTAAACGGATGGCGGAACTTGGTCTGACGCAGAGAATGCTTGCTGATAAAATGAACTGCACTCAGCAATATATATCTAATGTACTAAAAGGCGAAAAGAATATGTCGTTGGAAACTATATGCAAGATAGAAAGCGCTTTAGACATTAAAGTTATAAAAGTTTTTAATAACTGGTAAAATAATGCGATGTCTTTTTGATATATAAATAACTAAGTAATTCATAAAAATAAATGAACGTATCAGGCTCTTTTGGAGAAATTGATAAAGTGGGTTTTGCCCAGTCCCGCAAGCCCTCGGTTGACAGCATAGAAGAGGTTGTCAGTCGAGATATAGTCTGCGGGCTGTATCCATTGCCCCTTGAGCATTCTCCAAAGAGTCTCGGCAATGTTGAGATGAGGGGAATAGGGAGGAAGGAAGAAAAGGTAAAGTCCCCGTTTCTCCCAGATCTTTCTCATTTCCTCCATATATTTGCTCCTGTGTACCTTGGCATTGTCAAGCACAACGAATGTGTTCTTCCTTATTGTAAGGGAGAACTTGTCAAGGAAATCCGCTATGCGTTCGGATGTCATGCTTTCGGTGGAACTGAAGCCATGATACCGACTGTCGTAGTCAATCATTCCCCAGATATTGAGCCTTGCGTCTCTGTCCGAGGGGATGGTGATATTCTCTCCGGGGAACTGCCAGCCGTATGGCACGTATCCTTCGGTACAGGTGAAGCTCCCATCTCCGAAATAGAGATCGATAAGTCCTTCACGATACTGTTGTTCAAGCTCTTGCAGCTTCTCCTTCTTATAAGCGTAGAGCTGCGGCGAGGGTGTCCCTTTGGTCGTTTTCCTTATACGTCCAAATCTTGCGCCAATGCGGATAAAAAAGCCCTGAACGTGTCGCGGCACGCCTCCTTGCCTGTGGCCTGCTGCCATCTCTCCTTGGCCTTCATGACACTGAGCCTGTCCTTCTCGATGGCGAGCCTTACGGCCTCCTCGTCTGAGGAATCCATTATTGGCTTGGCTCCCTGCCCGGGTTTGTTCCGGAGACCGTCGACTCCCTCGGCGAGATATCGTCTGACCCATCTGTTGACCTTGGGTTCCGAGCACGACAGTCTTTCCGCTATCTGCTTCGAGGGCATACCCTGCGATTTGAACAATATTATCTGGCTTCGTTTCTGCATAAACGGCCTTGGGTCGAAGTGCTCTATGTACTCCAACTCCACCCGTTGTTTCTTGGTAAGGTTTACTTCTGTGATTCTCATAGTTGTCTACCTTACTGTTATGCAAAAAGTATGCCAACATTTGTATATTAATTTTTAGTGACTACTTATTATTAATATGCAAGTTGGTGACATTATAGAAGAAGCAAAGATTGTCAATATAAAAGATTTTGGAGTTTTTGTTGAAATCAGTCCATTTCAAAATGGATTGATTCATTTCTCGCAGATTATTCCGAAAGTTGAATATGGCAATGTTGGTAATGTTTTATCTATTGGGGATAAAGTACGATGTGCTGTGTCTGAGATCAAACTTGATGGAAAGGTCAATTTGACAATGAAAATAAGGAAGCGCATTGAGCGCAAACATCAGATAGAGCAAGTCAAGAAAGATATTGCCAACATGTCTGATGAAGATACTAGTTTGCGTTCTATATGGATGGTGTTGACCAATATACAACACTACATGTTGAAGTACATGCAGTTGGCTATTCCATTGAAGAAAGGTTCTGCCAGTTTGAACACAAAAGGCAACAAACTGATTGCTCAGATAGATTCACAAATCCACTTTGATAATTTCAAGAGCGAGGTAAGAAGATTGTTTAGCACAAATGTTGTTCGTCACAGTCAACTGCCTGGATTTTGGTATTTTGAAACAGATGCTGATTTGTATTCGGATATGCAACAGTTTGTTGACTCTTGCAATAATATGTATGTTACCGTTCGTCCAAACCCAGTTGTTGAGATACAGATTAAGGGTGCGGACTCAACTTCAAAAAGAATCATCAAGACTCGCCTTCAAAACTACTATTCTCAGTTGGATTTTTTTGAAATCAACGAAAATCTAATGGTTGTCACTGTTCCATACGAGAATCGTGTTGCATTGGAGGATTTGAAGGAAGAACTCGGCTATGCTCTCAACGGCATTCGCAATGGTGTGCCTGACTTGGCAGAAGAAGGCGAACAAACCAACTTCGAACCGGCAAGATTTGTTTACGAAATCAATTATCCGCAAGATGGAGCTGACCGCTTCCTGTTGACTCTCGACAATGAAGCTTTGTTGGACAAAGAAGGACTTCGCTTTGGCGGACTTTATGGACAAAGTTTCGTCATCAAAGACGGAGAGAATGAATACAAACTTGGCAAGCTCTGCAAGATTGAATATCCAAATGTTACGTTTAATCTTTTGCCAGAAGATTGCGGCAAGATAAAGGAAATGGCTGATAAAGATTGCATCACTGCTGTTATTCCCGACATGGACGATATGACTGGCGAAATAGAAAAGGTCAATCGTCTTAGAGATTCGTTCGACAGAATTACTGAGCATCCCGAAGATTTAGTCAACCCTCAACTGGCTTCCTATTTGTTTGATGCTTCAAAAGCAACCAAGGTGGAAGATGAAGCTATAGAACAACGAGTCGAACAAATAAAGAAATGCCAACTTAACGAGTCTCTCAATGAATCACAAATTCAGGCAATAGCAAAAGCAGTTGAAGCCAAAGATCTTGCCATCGTACAAGGTCCTCCTGGAACAGGCAAGTCAACAGCTATAGCCGAACTAATTTGGCAACTGGTACAGCAAAAGCCAGACAGTAGAATATTGCTTACATCGGAAGCCAACCTTGCAGTTGACAATGCTTTAGACCGACTGAAATTCTCTCTCCACAACATAGTTAAACCAATTCGTGTGGCTGCTGGTGACAAATTTTCAGCCGAAGGTTTTGCGTATTCACAAGTGGAGATGAAGAAGTGGGCAGGAATTGAAATGTCAGATATTGACACAGAAGACAATGCTGTTGCCATAGATACAGACGAATACAAGTCGTTTAATCCGCAGGAACTTGTATTGAACAGATGGATGAAAAACATCTACAAGCGTTCACAACTTCACTTGCAACGGGAAGATTTGAAACGCTTGTGGTTTGATTTCCTCACAGATTTACCGTCCGAATGGCGAAAGGAAGTATATCAGGAATACGTCAGCCATTGTAATGTCATAGGAGCTACTTGTAGTTCTATTTCCGATACCAACTACTCTGCCACAGAAGCAAAGGGAAAACACAGGGATTCACGTTTCATCAAACGGTTTCGTGCAATCTTTGGCGAGACAGAGAAAAATGGTTATCCTGTCTTCTTGCGTTTCAACACGGTCATTCAGGACGAAGCCAGCAAAGCAACTCCAGCCGAGTTGTCTCTCCCTCTTGTATATGGCGAGAAAGCTGTGGTCATTGGCGACCATCGTCAGCTGCCTCCTAATCTTGACAGGGAAGACATTTTGTTCAAACTGCATATGCAAAAACTGAAAGCCGACAGCAGGGAGGAACACGATCATATAGAACAATTAGAGTCATATGTAAGAAAGAACTTTGACATTCTGGAGAAGTCGCATTTTGAAAGACTCTTCCGACAAATAGATTCGTCTCTACGCGGCACTTTCGACACACAATATCGTATGCACAACGACATCAATCGTGTTATTGAGCAGTTCTATGTTGATGATGGTGGACTAAAATGTGGTGTAGCAAACGAAAGCCGGAAACATGACATAGATATTCCAAATTTCATTTCGCCAGACAATCACGTAATTTGGATAAACACATCTTCTCCAGAAATTCGAGACGGAACATCGCGAGCAAACAGAGGTGAGGTAGAAGCCATTGAGTGGGTGTTGTCGCAACTCTCAAAATCAGAGAGTTTTCGTAGTTATCTGGAATCTCAGCACACCAATGAAGACCGAGAAATCGGGCTGATTACATTCTATGGCAGTCAACTGAAACGACTGAAGGGAATCGTGGAAAAGGAAACGAAGAAAGGGCTCAGCATAAAGATGAGTTCTGTTGACCGATTCCAAGGGATGGAGCGTAACATTATCATTGTCTCAATGGTAAGAAGCAATTCCATTGCGCAGAAATGGGGACAAAAACCAGACTACAACAGATTCCCAGATGTAGGTTTCCCTGCACAAAAAGATTACGGTTTTGCCAAATCACCCAATCGTCTTAACGTGGCTTTGTCACGAGCAAAGAGGCTGCTTATCATCGTTGGCAACGGCAAACATTTCAGCAACTACACCAATCCGCAAGGGCAAGCCATTTACAAGAATGTATTTGATGAAGTAAAGAACAATCCAAATGGTAGGATTATTGAATGGAATGTTCGCAAACCGAAACAAGAGCATATAGCAAAGATTGTCAGAGTGCCAATGCCTATACAGCGTTCGGTAAACCTGAATACTCGTGACATCAACGCAGAGACAGACAAGAATCTACGCATAAAGGAAACATGGCTTACACCAAATGGACAACCTATTGAAAATCCACATTTCGCAGTTCTTGAACTGTCAACAAAAGCGGTGAAACTGCTTATTGGCAGAGATGAGGAAACAATCAGGACTGCAACACTATTCGATTTCAACAATTTTATCCGTGATGCTGCCAAACCAGAAACAGGCAAAGGATTGGACAGTCAGAACGTGATGAATATGGGATACTTCAGAGACCGGGTTCTTCCTGTAATTAAAAGAATGAAACAGAAGATGCGTTCTGAAGGTGTCGACGTGGTTTACACCGTTGCCACTGCTGCCTATCGTACAGCAAAGAATCGTGACGAAGTGATAGAATGCATCCGTCGTGAGGCCGGAATAAATGTGCGCATTCTGTCAAAGAAGGAGGAATCTGTATCGACAATGTTTGCCTACGGCATATCATCACGATACAAATTGGATATTCAGAAGTCAAGACATTCTGTGATGGTTGACCAAGGTGGTGGTTCTACCGAAGTCAGCGTGTTCAATCAGGGCGAATTGGAAGGTTCGTACAGTATAAACCTCGGTACAACAGCCTTACGTAATATTTTGACAAAAGACATTCCATCCGTCACACTTTTGGTCGATGCATTCAAAAAGAGCGACCAAATGCTAAGAGAAAGAATGGTGGCGTTTACCAAGAATATGAACACAACTATGCAAACCAACGAAGATACATTCTGTGTCAGCGTAGGTTCTGCCATAACTCATGCAACAGGAAAGAAAAAGAACGCACAACAACATGATTGTATTCTCAACTACGAACAGATTGCCAAAAAGATAGAGAATCTCACGGTTAAATTGCAGGAGAAGTTCAAGACCGTTGGTGATTTGGTTCGTTGGGAACAACAAATGACAGGCGATGCCATTGACGATATGCTCACCCTACGCATGGGATTGCCGATGTATCTTCTGCTTATGGAGAAATTTAATATCAGGCAAATTCACGTTTGTGGAACAGGCTTGTGGTATGGTATTTATTTGCAGCATCTTTTTAATGTAGCCGACTAATATGGGAAATCAGACATACAACAATTTGATATATCGTTCTATCGAGAAAGACAGACAATCGCGTTCGCTTGCTCTGAAAATGCGCTCTTGCACAGTTGAATACTACACCACCCACAAACTGGAGCCATTAGACATACTTGTCGGTGAATTGCTTTTGGAAAGTGCAAACGTACAACTTGAATGTGTCGCTCTTGGACGGGCTCTCGGTTTCGATGTAGAAGCGCAGCCAGAAAATGGTATGTACTACGACGAGGCAGAAAATAAACTATTCCATAAGTTTTTACATTCGGTGCAAGAATGGGGAATAATAAACGTTGACAAAGAAAACGGTACCGTAATCCTTACAGCTTTAGGCAAGATTTGTATGCAGAACAAAGAGAAATACAAATTCTTATCTGCCAACACAGATGCCTTGGAGTTTGTCAATTTGAAAGCAGCTGATGGCAGAATCGTATCGCTTTATCCATTCCATTCTGAATTGGGTTTGTTTCTTTCGCTTGACCATCCCAAAACTCTCAATTACGAAGATTGTTTGTGTGAAGTAATCAACAGAGAGACAGACGATGTGCTGGTAAACAACTTGAAGTTGCAAGTTCCAGAAGGAATCTGTGTTTACAAAGCCGAGTTCACCAATTATTTGGGTGTAAAGCCCATCAAACTGGATATTGAACTTTACGAGACAGAAGGCAAATATTCGCTGAATTTCATTTCGGCTGGCAATAGCTGTCCGATATTGAATGCTCTGTTTGAGCTTGAAGTTAACGCCGATGCAAAAGAACGTAAAGTGGAACAATGCCTGTACTATCGCCTTGTCAACAATCCAGATGTTATTCTGGACTACAAGGCATTGCAGCCATTTGAAGATATTATTGAGGTTGACCAACTGATAGAAGACCCCAGATTAGTCTGGACTGACCCACAATTACTTCAGCTTATAATTTCACAATGTGATGCTGAGCGTTGGCATTCTTTGTCAAAGCATTGCGATGTAGAAGTTTTGAAAAATATAATTTCTGACCACATTCAAGACTTGGACTGGGGTACATTGACACTCAGGTTTGACAGCCAATATATTTCCACCCATTCAACGGATTATCCGTGGGATAAATACACACTGTTCGCTCGCACTCCCGTAGAGAAGGAGTTAATACAGAAATTCCTCGTCGAGCATTCATTCCCAGAGGGAAAAGACGATGACCAATGGGATTGGGATGACGTTCTATCTATTGTTGGTATGGACTTCATCACGCAACATCTTGGCGACATTCCGTTCGACCTTACCGATATCACAAAAGAACTGGATGACACGCGACGTCAATACATAGTAACAAATCCCGATGCACGTTGGGATTGGCAATTTGTAGTGACTGAATATCCTATTGACTTTATTGTCTCTAATATCGCTATCTTGTATCCGCATATCAATATGCAGATACTTGTGCAGCGCATTTTTACGGACAATGAACTCGCCAACCTTTATGCAACATCGCAACCGCTGAAAGACGGTATTCGGGACTCAGAACTACCTCTGCGATTCAACGCCAACAGTCTTTGCTTTGTTTGGACTGACGAGGTTATTGATTTCTTTGAATCGTGTGGGTTGATTTCTTGGCCATCAACTACATATCAGACGGGGTTTGAGTGTAACCCGAACTTGGTTTGGGATGCGAACTTCTTCCTGAAATACAGCGACAAAGTAACAACTCCGCAAGGTTACAGTTGGATTTCTCACCGTGTAACAGATTCAGCAATTATTGACAACAACCTGAATTTCCAATGGAATAAGATTGCGTTGTCACAGAATCCAGCAATTTGCCACGACCTCACTTTCATCACCTCACATTGGGATGTAGTGGATGCCGCAACAATTATCATGTGTTGCGACACTGTAATGCTGGAAGAATTGTTCCTTTCGTTGTCGGCAAAAGCAATGGTCGGTCAATTGCTGGCTACATCGTTGGATATACAGAAACGACTGATTGCAAATCTTTCTACAGAAACCATCCTTGACAGCTACTCAGAAGGATGGAACAAAACTCTGTTCACAGAAAGCATTTGTCAATCTGTTGATTTGGCAACATTGGATGACGTGCCATGGCATGAAATGCTGGATTGGGAATATCTTACAGCAAATCTGCCTGTTGCAGACATTCAATCTAATATAAACAAGTATGCTGACAAATGGAATCATACTGTTTTTGCCAATCGTATTACTGGTAAAGAATTGTTGGCTGACAAGTTCCTGGAAACCTATGCTGAAGTAATTTCTGGACAGAACTTGACGGAAGAAATCTGGCCTATAATAACCTGCAAGTTCCCTGCAAACGAACTCATTTCGCTCGTAGAGGAATACAGCGGCGAACAATACTGCTGGGATTATGCTCACATGTATGAGCTGATTGATTTTCCTGCAAAGGAATATATTGAGCAACATACAGAGAATGTGCGGTGGGCTGAGTTCTCAGCATCTGCCGCAGCAAATAGGCTGTTCTCAAAGACTGGTGCAAACAAAACACAAAGTTTGTGGTTACGCATATACGAAGACATACTGAACAATGACAGTTATCAGTGGGATTTCAATAAACTGACAAAACAGCCAAACATCTTGAAACTACCGAAACTATTCTTACAGAAAAAAGAATGGGATTGGGAATACATATCTGAACACGCAACATGGATTTCAGCTCAGGAAGGCAGAAACTATTACTTCAACTTGTTTACCGACTCGTTGGACTTTGGCAAGTTGTCACATCGCACTGACATAGAACTGACAGAAAAAGTAATTGAACGGTACGACAAGAAAAAGCAATGGGATTGGGATGCTTTGGTGCAGAACGAAAGCATAAACTTTTCGTTTGAATATATCGACAAGCACGAAGACAAACCTTGGAATTGGCATTTCCTTGCACATCGCGAAGGTTTGCCGTTTGATGTAGTTCTCAGCCACAAAGAAAAAGATTGGGATTGGTATTACCTGTCAACTCTCGACATCTTTGTACCGTCTGTTGATTTGTTGACTTATCTTGCCGAGCATGATTATGAAATAGACTGGAATTCAGTTTCTGAGAACAAGGTACTTACAGGCGATGTCATTGATACATTCAAGGATAAAATTAACTGGAATGTGTTTGTCAATCGTTGTCCAGCACTCCTTTCTATCGCAACAGTTGATTTCTTGAAGAAATACGAGGATGCTATTTCATGGGATGACTTCAATGAACGTCTTGGTGTGGATGTTACGACTGGAATGTTGCAGGAATTTGCCAACCAGCTCAATTGGAGATTTGTTTCTCAGTCGCAGAAAATAAAGTTTACAGAGGAACTGGTTCGCAAGTACGAGGACAAATGGTTCTGGTCAGAATTGATGCGGAATATAAAAGTTCAAGAAGACATTCCTAATTTTGAAAACATCTTTGCCAACCATCGCAGTATTGTTACATTTACCGACAGAATTAAGGATTATCGCAGTAATCCGTGCATCTACCACTTTACACATTTTTACAATGCAATAGATGTCATCCGTAGCCGAAAAATTCTTAGTAGAGACCGTGCTAAGGAATTGGGGCTATTAAAATATGACTCTGCAGGTTCTGTCGTATTTCGTAGTAACATGGCACACAAGTTTGCCCGTTTCTATTTCCGTCCTTGCACACCTACACAATATTACAACGAAGCTTTAGGGGCTGATTCAAAATTAGGAGAATGGAGAACTAAATGGTATAAAAATTGGTATGGAGAATGGGAATCAACACGCGAATGGAAAAGCAAATATCCTAAAGCTGTCGGATTAGGACTACCGAAGTGTCCGGTGCCCATATTCTTCAAGTTCGACATGGATGAGGTTTTGGCAAAGATTCCTGAGAAATGTTATTATAGCGATAGAAATATGCAGTCGGACAATCCAAACGTATATAAAATTATTGATAGACCAGAATCGTTGGGGCTTGAATATCTTTATAGTACAATGCAAGATGCATATATAAAAGCAAATGGTTCTGGCAAATATAATCGTGAGGTACATTTGAATGAGATGAGCAAGGTCAAGAAATACTCTCAACAAGAATTTCTTATTATGTCGGAATTTGACTTTAGCGAAATTAAATCTCTCCAAATCATTTGCTACGACAGGGCTTATGCAGAGTTGTTGAAACAAATCTTTGCCGATGATCCTATTTCTGAGAAGATTATGTTATACGGCGATGAGAGTCTTTTTGAGAGAGAAAACCGCAGACTTAATCTTTCGTCATCAGAAGACAACGTTCGCCTGTCAACCGACTTTGAGGATGAATACTATTTCAACGTCACAGGCGAGAAAATATCTGAAGTGGAGTTCGATTTGTCTGCTTGCGAAGTTATTCATGACACAACAAACGAACTACGCTTAAAGGGTACTATAGCATGGAAGAAGACAGACATCCCATTCAATATCTCTTTCGTTGACCCGAAAGCAAGGACAAAAGAATGGCTCGTATATCAAAACATTTAGTATAAACGACATGAACAACATAACGATAGTAAGAGGAAACATATTCAATACGAAAGCACAGACCGTTGTCAACACGGTCAATTGCGTGGGCGTGATGGGGAAAGGCATTGCGCTGGTTTACAAACTGCGTTATCCGCAGATGTTTGATATTTACCACGATTATTGCAAGCGGCATCTTATCGGTATAGGTAAACTGTGGCTTTATAAAGGTGATGAAACCGACCCATGGGTGCTGAATTTCCCAACAAAACTCCATTGGAAATATCCAAGTAAAATCGAGTACTTGGAACAAGGACTGAAAAAGTTTGTTGACACATATGAAGAGCGCGGCATTACATCCGTTGCATTCCCTATGTTGGGAACACATAACGGTGGACTTGATAAAGACACTGTCCGAACACTCATGGTAAGCTATCTGTCGCAATGCAATATTCCTGTTGAGATTTACGACTATGACCCGATGGCTTCAGATGACTTGTATGAAACATTCCGAGAAAAATGGTTATCCATTCCATACGATGAATTAAAGAAAGTAACTCAAATTCGTCAGAAGCGACAGATTGAAACCATAGACAATGCACTTCGTGGCGATAATCTCAAATCTATGATTTCTCTCATTTCATATCCTGGTATAGGAATCAAAACGATGGAATGTTGTTTTAAGATAGTGATGAGATATCAGAAACAGACAGTTTTATTTGTTACAGAATAGTTTGTATTCATAAGTTGGTTGGTATTATCAATTAGTAAAAATAAAATACAATTATAAAGTTAGGACACTCCAACATTTCAACCACGCTCAACCTCTACGTCCATCCCAATATGGAATAAAAGAAGCGTTGTATTAGTAAAATGTTCAAATTATTGGGAAAATAGGAGTACATCTTACCTTTTACACAATACCCATAATGCCACCGCAAGATAACATAGGAACTGCACGGTGAACAGAATTTTGAGCCAGCGGTCAGAGAGCCAAATGCCTTCACCACTATGGAGGTATTTGGCCAATTTATTTCTATGTCTCTCCAAAAGTTCTTCCTCCGCCTTGATGTGAGCTGCGGAACATTGGTTTACCTTTTCCAGTTCGTCCGTGCCGACTGTGGCTTGTATGACGGTATGTCGTTCCGCTTTTACAATGGCGTTGCAGATACCATTCACAATGTTGTCCGCACTGTCCTTGGCCGCGTTCAAAGCGTTGAAAGCCGCCCGCTCCCGTTTGGCAGTGTGCATCAGACTTCCGTGTATGCCGTGCAGTTCTTCCTTGAGTTCATTGATTTCCTTGAGCAAATTGCGTATGGCAAAAATTTGGTCACTCACTTCTTGAAGCAGTCCTTCAAGCTCCTGCTTGTCCCGCTCCAGTTCCTGTCCGGGTGTATAATTGGCAAGCCGCTCCCGTAGGGCGGACGTATCGGGTTGTCTCATTGTCACTGATGTCTTTTAGGTTTGTCATTTACGTTTCATTCCTGATTTCATTTGTCTGCCTATCCTGTGCGAAGCCTCACGCGCACAACGACGGGCAAACTCAATCTCGTCCTCCTCCGGGTCGCGTCCCCATTTGAGGTCAGATTGCGAGCCGCCTCCGCCACCGCCGGAAACCTCCCCATAAGGAGAAGCGACAAGCGTAAAAAAGGCCATCGCCAGGTTCTGCAAAGCCTGCCAGTTGGCCACTTCTCGGAAATCGAACTCGTCATTCAGACAGTCAAGCACCTTTTTAGGGATATAGCGGTCGTAGTTCTTTCCGTCATGCTCGAACTCCGTGCGCAGGCGGTCGGATTGCCATGCGGTGTAGTCCTCGTAAACCGAATTATTCCGTCCTGCATCGGTCTGTGGCTTTTGCTCGGCTTCATTGTGGACAGACGGCTTCGGTGCCGTTATAACAGGCTGCTTCGGTGTCGGACTTTCCTGTTTGGTCTGTTCGGGATGCAGTTTCTCCCAAGTCCGCTCGATACGAGATGCGGTCAGGTTGCGCCCCTTTCCAAGTTCCGAGCCCTTGAACCTTGAACTGCCTTTGTGAAGCACATAGCCGCGTATCACGTCTTTCTTGTCCTTGCGCAGATGCAGTTCGTAGCCTTTGGCGGCAAGTTTCTCCGCATAGCCCTCCCAAGACCATTCGTCCAGTTCACGCAAAGCCTCCATGCAGTCTTCACTGACTTGCGGAATACGGCTTTCATGTATGTGCCGGGGTGTTACCCATCCCCTTTGCAGGGCTATTTTCTCCGCTGCCCGATGTGCGCGGATGTGGATGGCGTGGTCGTTGTTGATGTTCCCGTTTTCGTCTATCCGGCACACGACGGCATGGAAGTGAGGTATGCCGCTGTCGGATTCCCTGTGCAGCCACACGCTGGACTTGCTGCCCGATATGTTGGTCGGCACGGAAATGACCTCGCCGTCTTCATTCAGGATTTCCTGATTGTCGAAAGCCTCCGCGAAGTCACGCCACAGTTTTTCCCAGTCCTTGACCGTGAAATCTTCGGTATGCTCCATTGCCGGGCTTATCTCCATGCGGATGACGTTGTTCTTGATGTCGGGGCGGTTCATCGTGGCGAACTTCATTTCCGTCCAGATGCCCGAAGCGTCCATGCCCTGCGGCATGAAGTTGTCACAGATGCGCGTTATCTTTTCGGGATGTTTCTTGTTCCTCGATTCCCCCGACACGTACAGCATCGCCCTGATACCGTGGCTAATGGATTTTGCCTTGGCTATCATACGGCATCCTCCTCTGTCTCTTCGTCCGTTGTCCCTGCCGGATAGCTGTTCGCCTTCTGCGCGGACTGCAGGAAGTCGGTGACATGGTCTGTCACCCGCGCCACTTTCTCGTACCATTCGAGCATGGTGGGCTGATGGTGGAAAAGACGTATCTTCTCGTCATCGTTCAGCCCGTGCAGGGCGTTGGCGAAGTTCACCATGTCCGTCCTGCACGCCGCAAGCTGCCGCAGACCGTCCACCTCCGTAACTGAAAGCCGCTGTCTCGGTCTGTAATTGAGTGCCCTTGCCCGTATGAAGTCGCTGCGTGTCATGCCGCACTGCCCGGCGGTGCTTTTAATCTGAGAAAGCTCCTGTTCAGTGACTTTGGTGACCACCACCTTGTCACGCCTTATAACGGGCTTTTCCTGCCCGGATTCTGGATTCTCTTGTATTAAAGTATCTTTGTGTTCCATATATAACTGGTGTCCTTGAAATAATCGTGAAACGGTATCTAAAAAGGGAAAGGTGCGAGCCTGCGAGCGGCTGGGACAACGACCCTTCGGGACGTTGCGAGAGCGTCGTGGTAATACCGTTCGGAGGCGGTAATACCTCGGCATATCTCGCAACTCAACGCTATCGCTCCATGCCACTCCTCCCGTCCGTCTGCCACTTCCAGCACGGGACGGATGCCGCTTATTGCCGGATTGCGGAACAACAGGAAGGACGTTCTTTGCCCTGTCATTGTCGGTTCGGCTGTTTCCCCGGCTGCCATTCGGCTCTTATTCTTCCCTCTGTTCATGGAAAAATGTATTGTCAGTGTGGCTGCCATCCGCTGTTTTCCACCCACGGACGCACGGGAAGGTCATCACGGATGCTACCCTTGAACGGCAAGTGTCGATAAGCCCCATGTCCGTGAGTGCGTCCAGCAGGTTGCGTATGCGCTTCCTGCCCATGTTCCATTGCGTGGAAAGCTGTTCCTCGGAATACTGCGCCTGACCTGCGAAAAGCGTGAGCGGTCTTCTGAATCCCTTGCCCTCTCCGGCAGTAAATGCCATTCTCGCCAACAGGTCGCCAAACAATATGAAGTTTACTGTTTCCCTGCCGTTATCATCTGCCGTTGTCCCGTACAGCCATTGCAATGCCTTCTGAGAAAAAACTAATGACAGCGATGTGATACCTGTCGGGTACATGAATCTGTATGTTTCCTTGTCCATAAAACTTTGTCTTTACAAGTGTGATATTTTTGCTTTTGGAAAAAAGAATAAAACCGTGCAGGAATCAGTATGGAAATACCAATTTATCTTTTTGTTGTACCCTGCACGGCTTCATTTTCCCGTAATCGTGTGTCAGATGAAAAAGGGCAACGGCTGCCCGTGCGATACTCTGAATTGTTCCAATCTTGAAAGGAGGGAAGAAAAAAGAGGTTGTATGAACGCAGGTCAAATGCCTTTCCACCTTTTGCATACGGTTACTTGCCTGCTCCGTTGTTTCCGGTGTTTGCCTGTGTCGGTTGGACGGATGCAGGACGCTTGTCAAGGCTTGATACGGCACGGTTGATGTCCTCCGCATTTACCGCAATGGAGAGCAATACCTTGTTCACCGTCACCAACTGTTGTTTGTCGCAAAAGTCCGATACACGTTCCAGCAACCCGAATGCACGGTTCAGCCGATGTCCCTGCGCATTGTTTGCCGTCAGGCGGTCGTTGTCCGTTCTGCTGTTGAGATAGCGGTTGAGCGCAAGGCGGTCGTCCGCTGAAATGTTGTCTGCCGACACCTTGCCGTCGGCGATGGCGATGCTCACGCGTAATGCGTCCGCCTCGTAGATGCCTACATTCTCCAAGAATGCGCGGATGATTTGTGCGTCCTTACCGCTTACTTCACGTTTACGGTTCTCGTTCTTCTTCTCTGTCGGAACGGCTGCGGCTGTGCCGCCCTGTTCCATGTTCCTGTTCTGTTCCATACTACATTTGTTTTTTGATGTAAATAAAAAAGGTTGTTTACTTCCGTCCTGCGATGTAGCGGTTGGCTTCCTCCGCGATTTCTTCCTGTGAGGAGATACGGACACCCGTGAGGAAAGCGTCCAGGTCTTCTTTCTTGAAGAAGCACAGTTTGCCCGTCGGCTTGTACATCGGGATAGCCCGGCGCATCATCAGCTTGCGGAAGTAGGAGAGCTTGAAGCCGCAATACTCGGCCGCCTCCCTGGTGCTTAAAAGTTTTCTTTGCTCTGTCATGTGCGTATATTTTAGTGAATAATCTGCTTCGTCTTTGTCGTGGCGACAGTGCAAAGGTATGGCGGAATTTCCCCGAAGCAATTACTATAAATGACACAAACAGAGAACTTTGTGAATTATAAATACAACTATAAATAGGGCTAAAACGAAGTATAATGGAACTCTAAACCCTCCATAATCCCGGATTGTCCGCACATGGTAACTTATAAGTGCGGAAAGAAACAGGCCTGTTCACGGACGGGCATAAAAAATCCCGCCATCGGGTTACGGTGACGGGAACAAGGAAAAAGTTTTTTATAAAAGTACAGTTCAGACCTTCTTGAACTCTTCAAGGTCGTAGGTGTCGAGTTTCGGGCGCAGACGGGTCGCCTTGCGCAGCAGCTTGGCGATATGCCTCTGGTGTTCGGACGGGTTGTCCCTGTAGGCGGTCTTGAAGTTGCTTGCCAGCTGTGCTCCGTTGTTGAGCGGCCAGAACTTCTCGAAGATGACCCATTTGCCTTTCCTGATTTTGAGGGCGGCGCAAAGGGCACTGGCGATATAGGCATAGAGCGTCTGGTTGATTTCGTCATCCTCCTTTTTCATCAGCGGTTGGAAGTCCGTGTCAAGATAACCGTCCTCACGGAACAATACCAACAAAAACAGTGCATCGTTGGTCTGCAATGATTCGGGCAGTCTCCTTATCTGTTCCGGCTGCACCTTTGAGACAAGGCTGTCATAATGCCTGATTTCATCCTCCTGCTTCATCGTGGCAGGTGGTGTGGACGCTGAAAGCACGGCTTCGATTTGCCTTTCAATCGGTTCATCCGTGTATTGTTGTTTCTTTGGAACAAGGCTGTTCCACCGTTGCAGCATCCATGATTTTATCTGTCTGCCGTAAGCCATACCGATGGTACAGGGCAAAAGGAAAACCACGGCAAAGAGTGAGACCATGACAATGCACGTGCTCCAGTCCATGCGCTTATCCGGTGTGAACACGAAGGCAAGCAACAACGAAAACAAGAACCATGAGGCGGTCAGGACGGAGCGGTCTTTGGAAAGCCACTTGTCTATGATGATGTCGTACAAGAGGAAAAATTCGGCTACCAGTCCGATCCACCCGACAATGGATAAGGTGGAAAACACAAATCCTGCCGTGGGCGCTCCCATGCGGAAAGCGACGGCGGCAACCAGACCGAATGCGGTTGCGGCTACGACTGTAAGCGGCAATAGCATCGTAAGGTAATTATCGGAGATTCGTTTCATCGCATATATAAGTGTTAGTCTTTGAAAATGTCATTGACACGGTTGACCGCCTCGTCTTTCTTCTGGTCGATAATCTTCGCGTATATCTGCGTGGTGGCAATGTTCTTGTGTCCGAGCAGCTTGCTCGTGGTATAAATGTCAACGTCAAGGGTCAGCATCATCGTTGCGAAGCTGTGGCGGCTCACGTGATAGGTCACATGCTTGGTTATGCCTGCCGCTTTCGCCCATTTGTCGAGGATTATGCAGATACGGCTCTCTGAGGGAAGGTCGAAAATCTTGTCTTCATCCTTTGCATCGCCACGCTCTGGCAGCCACTTCATCGCCTGTTGGGATAACGGCAGATATATAGGGTCTTTTGTCTTTTCCATTACGGTGAACACCCTCCACTGGTCGCCGTCCTTGTGGATGTCGCCCCATGTCAGGCTGACAACATCGCTGATACGCAGGGCGCAGTAGCAGGAGAATAGGAAAGCCTGCTTGACGGCGGGACGGGTGGGACACTCCGTCGCAATCAGCTTCTTCAATTCATCTATCTGCAGGAACTCACGCTTGCTTTCAGGGCGGTGGATGCGGTCGGCTGCGGCTATGTGCGTGAAAGGATTCTCGGACAGATAGTCATTCCGCACAGCCCAGTTCAGCATGGCACTGAGCACGGTGACATATCCGGCGGCGGTAGTCATAGTAATGGGGCTGTTCGTCCTCGCCTTGTAATCGTTCCGAAGGAAATTCATGAAAGCCATGCAATAGTCCTTGTCTATCATCCTGAGGGGAACGTCACCACGGAATTGGGATGTCGCTTTTCGTATGCTGTTTACACTGCGTATTGTGGTATGCTTGCCATTGTCCTCCAGCCACCTTGCGTAAAGGTCAAGCAGTTCGGACAACTTGATACGTCCACGCTGCATGATATTGGAAACGCCTTTTTCATTATTGGTCAGTTCTATGATGCGGTCTGCCTTAATCTTGTTCGCCAATGTCATGTTGTGCTGGTTCATGGCACGGCTGGCAGGATCAAGCTCCGGGACAAGATAGAGTTTCAGGAACTCATACGTCCGCTTCCCGTTACGGTAAATATCAAGATAGATTGACTTGTTGCCGTTCTGTAATTCCTTGAAGCGGATGCGGACAGGCTCTTTCGCCTTGATTACTTTCTTTGGTCTGGGCATGGTGTTTTATTTATTTTGTTTATTATTCGACAGGTATAACTGGTGCTGTTTCGCTTTCCTGTTGCTGGTTGGCGGTAATCATCTTCATATATCCCCTCATTGTCTTGGGTGTCAGCCCAAGCATACAACAGACTGTTCCAATGTCAGTGCCGGTAGTGAGCAATAGATATATAAAGGTATTTTGCGCAAGTCTGAAATTCAGCGGTTGTTTCAGCCCGGCTTTCTCGCCCCAGAGATGTAGAATGTTCAATATTTCTGTGTCCTTCGGCAATCCCTTGAATACCAGTCCACGATGGTTTGTCGTTTCGGGCAGCCACCGCATTGATATGTCGGTCAACGGGATGGATGATTTTCTTGAATGTACTTCAATGGTCGTCTTACCCTCACTCGTCTTTATGTCTTTCCATTTGAGTGAGAGGACATCGGCAAAGGACAGATATGTGAAGACGCTCAACATGAAAGCCTGTTTGACTTGCGGCCTTGCCATAACAGGGCATGGGGTATTCATCAAAACCTTTATTTCATCCACGGTCAGGAACTTTTTCAGCGGACGTTCCCTTGTGATGCGTCCGTGAATGTTCACGAAACGGAGAGGATTCACACCGATAATCCCATTGACGACTGCGTTGTTTAGCGTGCTGCTGAAAAGATAAATGTAAGCCCTTGCCGTTGTCATGCTGATTTTCCCGAACTGTCCGGCATAGTCCTTGTGCAGGAAGTCAACCAGTCCGTCGCAATAGTCTTCGTTAATGTCAACCACCTTCGTGTCTAACCCACGATAAGCAGCCACGACCCTTTTTATGCCTCTTATGTTTGTGGCGGTAGAAGCGTCACCTTTCGAGGAAATAATTTTTTCGTATTCGTCAATAGCCTCGCCTATGCTCATGCCTGACTGTTCTTTGGTTTCTATGCCGAAACGAGCGGCGAACAATTCATTTTCTTTTGCGGCACGGACGGCTTCGGCCTCTTTCATCGTATTCTTGTTCGCACTAATGTTTTTCTTGGAAGTTTCGGGTAACAAATAGAGACGGATGGTTTCGCGGATGCGCTTACCGTCTTTGTAATAGTCAAGGTAGATGGACTTCTTTCCGTTTTCCATCTCCTTGTATTTAAGCGTTATATGAGATTTTGCAGTACTCATGCAAAGTTTTATTTGTTGCTATATGGTCATTTTTCAACTGCAAAATTACAAATATAATTTCAAAGTAACAAAATAGCAGCAAATAAAGTAACAAAATTAACCCTATTTAGCGAAAATAGGAATCCATTATCCTTTTGCGTAACTTATATAAATCACTGATATATAGTGTTTATATATTCTTTTCGCTTGCTATTAATTCTTATGAAAAACATATATAAAGATAGTGGTGGAACATCTCGACATGAGATTTGGCTTCCACGTCCAGCGTCTCGTCCATGGTCGTGCGCTGTACCAGTATCGGCACGTTGCCGTCCAGCACGTACACCTTCTTCTGCGCGTCCGTCACCATTGTCCGTGCCGTCCAAATGCTGCTCACGCTGATGATGATACACCCCACGAGAAAGGCAGTACAGATAATACCCACCAGCCTGATCTTGTTTTCCAGATTCTTGATGACCATACCTTACCGTTTTTTCTTGTTCAACTTCTTTACATACTCGTCGTGGAGCATCGGCATGACCGTTTCCATCAGCTTTGTCTGGAGCAGGCTGAACTCCGTGAAATGGATTTGCGTGGCGTTGCTCAACAGTATCGACTGCACGAATACCCTCCAGACGGCACGTTTACGCTTTCTCACATCCTTTTGCAGCTTGGCGACCTGCAACCGGTAATTAAGGTAGGCCACCATCGGAACGATGTACCGTACATCCCGCCTGAAGGCTCTTACCAGCTCTTCATATTCCGGGTCGGGGCGGTGGTTTTCGCAGACATCATCCACCTCCGTCAGGATGCGCCTGTCGGCATAGTCCGTAAACCGCTCGTCCTGAAGCCATTTTTCAATTTTCTTTTTCATACTCAGAATTTTATTATTGTATTGTTTTCCTGTCTTATCGCATGATGCCGCCCATAGCGCCCGTAGCCGTCATCTTGGCCTGCTGCGCCACGCCCTCGCCGAAATTTCGGGTAGAGAAGGCCGTGTCGCCCTCCGGAATCATCCATGCCGCCAAGTCCGGCACGAGGTTCAGGCACTTGAGGGCCACGATGCTCGCCGCCATCAGATAACCGGCGGAGAAGAACGAGTTTTGCAGGTAGGCGGCCATCGTCTGCTCGCTCGCCGTTATCGCCGTCAGGTTTTCCACCTGTATGCAAAGCACGATGTCGAACAACAACAGCACGTAAAAGCCGACGAAGTATAGGGTTCTAATTGTGAAAACAAAGGAGTAAAATAGGAAAGAAAAGAAATATAAAACACTTTATATTAGGTATTTAGATTATTTTCCTATTTTGGCCAAAATAGCATAGAATACTATGGTTTTAACGATATTTTGTTGCATATTTGTTGCGCATAACAGATTTAATTGTTAATTTTGCCCTCGCAAGACGGGGGAAAATCCACCTGTTGAAACCAAATAAAAGAAAGGGAAAAGAACATGGGACGACCGAAGAAAGTGCAAAAGGTAAAAGAGCCGGTGCGCATCCGCAAGCGCAAGTTGGCCAACGGTAATATGAGCCTGTATCTCGATGTTTATGTGAAAGGGGTACGCAAGGTTGAATCCCTCGGATTATACCTTGTGCCGGAACAGACACCGATTGACAAGCAACAGAACGCCCATGCCATGCAAGTGGCAGGGAAAATCAAGGCTGAGCGGATTTTAGCCTTGCAGAACCACGGTGTGCGCCAATGGAACAAGGTCAAGCGGTCGTGCATTACCCTCATTGATTTCCTGAAAGAGTACGAACAGGAGAAATTCGGTTTTTCTGCATCCACTTTGAAAGGCAGACGGGATTTGCGGCTCAAAGTCGAAACCTATCTAAATGAAACGTGCCAGCCCGATATTGTGCTGGCCAATGTGGATGCGGACTTTTGCCGTGGCTTCATCGCGTTTCTGCGCTATGCGAAAAACAGCGTGCGCAAGGACGGCAGCACTATCAGCAACGGGGCTGCGCACCATCATCAGGCCGTGTTGAACGGGGCTTTGAACAAGGCTGTCCGTGAGGGCATATTGGCTTCCAATCCTTTGAAATCCTTGGCATCAAAAGAGAAATACCAGCCCTCGGAAAGCATCAGGGAATACTTGACATTGGAGGAATTGAAAGCGGCGATGGCCGCTCCATGCCCCCGTGAGGATGTGAAAAGGGCATTTCTGTTTTCCTGTTTTACCGGGCTTCGGTTGAGCGATGTGCGCTCCTTGACATGGGGTAAAATTATCAAAGCGCCGGACGGACACACCTTATATATACGGGTAAGGATGCAAAAGACGCAGAAGTTGTTGAACGTGCCTCTGTCAAAGGAGGCTTTGGATTGCCTTTACCAAAAGGATGATGCCGACGAGCCTATTTTCACGCTCCCGGCAGGAGCTTCCAACATCGAACGGAACTTGACGAAGTGGATGCAGAACGCAAAGATAACCAAGCACATAACCTACCATTGCAGCCGCCATTCATTCGCCACAATGATGCTTACACTCGGTGCGGACATCTACACGACATCCAAGTTGCTCGGCCATGCCAACGTGAACACAACATCCATTTACGCCAAGATAGTTGACCAGAAGAAAATAGAAACGGTCGGACTTGTAGATAACTTCTTTTCAAGATAACGGCAAACAGAGGGAAAAAGATGAAAATAACGATACGCACACGGACGCTCCAGACGGGAAGCCGCTCGATATACCTTGACTTCTACGATAAGGGAAAGCGATGGAATGAATACCTTAACCTATTCCTCATACCGGATGATGAGCCGGACGCGAAAAGGTTAAATGAGGCTGCTATGGCAAAGGCCAACGCCATAAAGTCCAAACGGATGCTCGGCATTGAAGAAGAAACGGAAACAAACGGCGACAAACAATCGGAGCTTCCCAAGCGTGTGTTTGTTGACTGGCTTACCGACCATATAGAAGGGATTAGACGTAATCCGGCATATGCAGCATCCACATACCGTAACTACCGTTCAACCGTAAATGTGATAAAAGTGTATTTGCAGCACATGCACAGGCCACGGTTGCTGATGTCGAATATAGACAAGGGCTTTGTTCTCGGCTTTATTGACTTCATAGAGCATACCTATCGCAATACAAAATCGCCCGACAATCCAAAAGAAATGTCGCCCCATACGCTGCATCTCTACCAGTCCACGTTGGTGCGTATGCTCAATGCGGCTGTAAAAGAGGGGGTATTGGATAGAAACCCGTTCTACTCGTTGGAACGGAAAGACCGAATCGGCAAGCAACAGGCCGAAAAAGAATACCTGACCAAAGAGGAACTGATGGCATTTGCCAAAGCTCCTACCGTCAATGAAACGACCAAACGGGCTTTCCTGTTCTCTTGCTTCACCGGGTTGCGGTATAGCGATATTAGCGCATTGACATGGCATGACATCAGGCAGGGAGATAACGGCTGGATAGTGTCGGTAAAGGCCATGCAAAAGACTGGAAAACAGGTGATAATACCTCTGAACCAATCAGCGATGAGCTTGCTGCCGGACAGAAACGGATGCAAACCGAGCCAAAAGGTATTTGACATGACCTGTTTGAGTTCCTGCAACAAATGCCTGAAAAAGATTGCCGCTGCTGCTGGGATAGAGAAGAAAATCAGCTATCACACGAGCCGCCATACATTCGCAGTCTTGGCACTGGCCGCAGGCGGCGATATTTATACGGTCGGGAAGCTGCTTGGTCATACGAGTATCAACTCAACGCAGGTTTATGCTGATGTGGTAATGGAAATGAAAATAGAAGCGATGAAAAAGGTTTCGTCTTTTTTCGGTCATAATTAAAAAAAAGAAGCACTGAAACAGTTTTACCTGCACAGTGCTCCAATTGACAGAATTTTTCGTTTATTTAATTTGATTGGAAGCTGACATCAACAGTGACAAAACCAAACATAGCACTCATTGATATGTCAACCATGCAGGTGTTGCTCGTTATTAAACCACTTGCCGATGTTGGGGTTACTGTACCAGGCAGCGTGCCATTTACGGTAATTCTGCTGCAACCAGTAATTGTTCCATCTGCAGCTTTATCGAGTATGGCAGTTACAGAAGAAACTGTATATCCACCTATATTCAAGTTATACATTGCCAGTGTTGCCGTTGTTCCATTGTCAACGACAGTTACTTGGGCATTTTCATCCGAAGAAGTAACTCCGTTGGAAGCTTTAACGGTCAATGTACCCGTATAAGGAGTCTGAGCTTGTACGGCTGCCATCACGCTTATAGCGCAAAATGTGATAAATGATAATAGAAATCTTTTCATTTTGGTAAGTTTTGGAGTGTTAATTTATTGTTTAATTAAATCCAGTCCTACATTAAAGGTCGAAAGATTGTCCCAATCGTTGCAGATTTGGTAAATAAATCCGGTTGCCATTTGAGCCTCTGCAGGCACCATCGCCGTAATGGCAGCATAAATTTCGGGGTCTTTCAACAACTGGATGAACATATCCAGGTCTTCACGGTCGAGGTACAGGCGCATGTGCCCGTCAACCGATTCCACATTCAAGGGTATGCCGGTCTTGACCCAATCCAGCAAGGTGTTCAAGGTGTTGTCGTCGGCTTTCTCCGCTATCAGGTTGACCAGCTCGGCCGAATTGCCCATCATGCCGGAAAGGCTGGAGAGCAGTTCCCGCAATCCTTGCGCATCGGTGTCGAGCATTAGGTTGATGATGGCAGACAAGTCTAATCCGTTACCGGTCATGCCGCTGTCTGCCATCGCTTGAGATATAACAGCGGCGATATTCAGTTTGACATACAGTTGTCCATCCCTTACGAACCAATAGGCAAGGTTGGCAGGCGATGACTGATAGCTGCGTCCGCTGAGCATGGCATCCAGCTTTTCTTGCGTGAAGCCGCCCATCATGATGCCTGCGTACATCCAGTTCATTTGTTGGGTCGGGTCGCTCAAGTCAAACTCGTCTGCCAAAGGGATAGCCACGGAAGCTGAAGAATAATCGGCGCGGATGTTGCCATCGGCAGACAGCGTGATGCTTCTCAGCGCTTGGGGTAGAATGCCGCCCAAGAGAGGTCTCACGATATAACAGAGGCTTGAATTGTCGCCACCCGTCAAACCATTATCATCTACTACATCAATGTAGAAGCCGGATGCGGAAGGCATACCGGCGGGCATACCTTGATAGTCGCCGTTGTTCTCAATCGGTGTCCAGCCGTATGTGCCTGCCAGTCCGAGCGCATCGGGCATGGTCACGTTCAGCGTCAGCGTCATGCCGTTTGCCACGCTTACTGTACCGTCGTATTCCACCGTTGCTCCTCCTTGTGTGGTGGCACTGCCTGAGAAAACGCCGTTTTCGCCTGTGTACACGCCTTCAATGGATGCGGTCTGCTCGCCAGGTATGATGTTTTCCAGCGTCAGCACGGGAGTGGTACCGGAAAGGGTATAATAAACCGTGCCGCCCATCATAGCCGATTCGCCGTAGGTCAGCGTGAGTGTTGTTTCCGTATAAGTTCCAAGGTTAAGCCCAGGACCGTAGGCAGTCAGGTCGAGTGACAGCTTGCCGTCCAATGATATGGTTCCGGCTGCGTCCACTGTCAGCAAGGCAGGTTCGGCAGCTACGCTGCGGGTCTCCGGGGCGGTGTTTACCGTCGTACTTCCAGTAAAGGAAAACGAATTGCCGTCATTAGAAAGTGTCATATTAACAGGCATCTGTAAGTCGGGATAACCTCCTATTACATTCGTCAGTGTCAGTGTTGCTCGAGTGTCACTTTCGGCTTGGAATGTCACTTGTCCCGTTGTACTGGTTTCCCCATTGACAGTCATTGTGGCATTTGTACCATCTACCTCAATGGGTGTGGTTGGCAATGACTTCCAGCTTTCGTTCTCATCGTCACTACATGCACACATCAGGCTTACCGAAGCCAACAATGCAGCAAAGTAATAAAAAAACTTTCTCATAATTCTGTTTTATTAATTAAATCGGCGCAAAGGTATATAAAATTTGCGAATAGATTGTTTTTGAAACTGTTTTAATTGATGCGACAGAGCCAATTTCTGCTTCCGTCCCAATTTTTTCACTTAAATACCTTATATTTGCAGTATTGATACAGAAGGAACATGGATTTATTTACAAAAGAAATGATAGCCCCGTGCGGCCTTGACTGTAGTGTCTGCATTGCACGGTTGGAGAAAACCCCACCCTGTCCGGGCTGTTGGAGCAAGGAAGAGGGTAAGCCGGAACATTGTGCCAGACTATGCGAGATTGCGTTTTGCGAACATCGCAAAGAGTTGAAGGATGGCTATTGTGACAAGTGCCCAGATTATCCATGCGCACATATCCTCAAAATGGAGAATAAATATCAGCATGACTATCCGTTAAAGGAATCCCTCATGGATAATCTCGCTGAAATGCGTCGGTTGGGAATGGATGAGTTCTTGCGGAATGAAAGTGAAAAATGGTGTTGTGTGCATTGCGGTGGCATCATTTGCGTACATACGGGGAAATGTATCAAATGCAGCACTCACAACTTCTAATGTAAAAATTACTCACAATACCTTATTCACCAACATCTTTGCTCTTTTCTGATTTTTAATTGTTGTTTTTACTTGAAGCATCTCTGACGGCTTTGAGCTGCTTTCTGAATACGGTCAACGTGGAATCTACACCGACCGTTTCCACCAGCTTCTCATATGCACCGACCGTTACGCCCAATTCCGGGTAAAGCTCGTTGAGCATGAACGTGGTCACTTGGTGCTTGTCTGCAACCGTTCTCAACCGTCTGTTTTCCTCGCGGTATTCATGCCACTGCATCCAGCTGACGGCAAACAGAGCAAAGAACACGAGTGTACTAACGATGCCAGCCCATGCGTAAGGGTTCTTGTACCAGCCATCGGGTATTTTGTCCCATAGCCGCCTGATTCCGCTTGTTACTTTGTAAAAGTGGATAGCTTGGCAAAGTTTCCGTGTGAAGCCATGCTTTTGCTGTGCCTTTTGTGAAATCTGCCTGTCTTTCTCTACGTGGTCAGTAAGCACTTCCAATATCTTGTAGAGCAAATCCTTGGTAGTGGGGATGCCACGCTCTCGCATATTCTTGTCGTTGGCATCGGTGTATTCCTGCAAGCTAACAATCATTTTACCGCCCAATGATTTTTTGTATGCCTCGATGGTTTCCTTGCTCCTAAAAATCTCACTGATGTTCTCCGACGTGCTGCCGCCAAAGAAACGTATGACCGGCTCCAGCTTCACCGCAAGCCTTTTCACTGCCTCGTCCTTGTCCGAAGCGTCCTTTGCGGCCAGTATCTTCTTGATTCCCTCGATGTCCTCTGCCAATGCCCCGATAAGGTCGGATATGTTCTGTAAGTTGTCCTTCATCTTCTCATCTTTCTTGGTTTGTACTTGTTCTTTTCCTTGTCGTTCTCGCCCCAGTCACTTTCATTTCCTCCACCTCCACCGCCGGATGAAACCTTGGCTTGGTGAGGTTGGACGCACAACTCGATAAGTGCGTTGATGCCCACTTGGACTATGCCTGTATTCGCATCGGTATCTGCGAAAGTGCCGCTGCCGGATGTTTCCGCATGGCCATCGGTAGAATGGGCTTTATCCGTCTGTTCAAATGGATGCTCCGGTTTATATATGGTTTCTGTCAGGCTTGTTCCGCATTCAGCCGTTGGTCGGGGATGGTACGGATTGTTTCTCCATTCCAAGCCCTCGGCAATGCGACCTCCGAACTGCTTATCCAGCCTATAAAAGCCCATGTTGCGGTCTATCCGAGAACCGCTGAACGAGATTTCATTTTTTGTGAAAGACACGCCAATGATATTGCCGTTACGCCTGTCGAACTTGAAGCTCACCCCGATGCCCTGCTTAGCCAGTCTGTCGCACAATTCCGACCAACTGTTACAATGGGGTAAGGCCGCTTTGACGGCATCATGAATTTGATACTTCACCTTGTCCTTGCCGCGCAGACGGTCACGCTTCACATTCACCTTGCCTTTGGAAAAGTGCAGTCCGTATTCCCTTGTAAGAGCCTTGCATACCGCTACGTTGCGTATGGCATCGTTCCGGTCGCTTATGGTGTTCCCGTCATTGTCCACCCTGTTGGCCACGATGTGCAAGTGCTGGTGTTCCTTGTCGGTGTGGCGGCATACAATGTATTGGGTGTTCACAATGCCCATGCGCTTCATGTACTCACATGCTATTTCAGCCATCAGACCGTCCGTCAGTTTGGGCGTGTCCTCGTGGGCGAAGTCCAGCGAAATGTGGTACACCGGATTTTTCAGCTTACGCCCCGGCTTGTCATCTGCCTGTCCCTGCATACTCCTTGCAATGGCTGTGTTGTCATCAAGCCTCACGTCCTTACTGTCGATGAGCCTTGCCTTTTTCGGGTTGTTCACGTAGTTCACCAGCTTGGCGAAGCTCGCCCGTTTCTTCAAGTCGCCCATCATATATCCGCGATGATTTTGTTGAACTCGTCCAGCAAGGCGATGATTTTTTCTTTGGTTCTCGGAAAGCCCTGTTGATGTGCCATCTTCGCCAACTGGTTCAGGTTGTTGCAACCTCCCTCCAACATCCTTATCTGCTGTCTGTCCTCCTGTGTCCGTGCCGCCACGACCTTGCCTTGAAGCAACAGTTCACGCAAGAAATGCGACGGCTTCTTGCCCGCATCGGCAATCCGTTTCATGACCGTTTTCCACTCGGCCAGCGTGAGCCGTGTGGATATGGTCTTAGTCCGTGCCTTGCCCTTTATGGCCTTGGGGCGGCCTCCTTTATGATTGGTGTCTTGCTCTGTCATCCGCTTTCTATTGTCTGTTATAAATGGGTCGGCGTTTTTAGGGCTGCAATCCGGTCTTGCCGTTATCCGCGTGGTCGGGTCGCCGTTGGTGGCGTAGTTTTCGTGGACGAAAACATTAACTTGCCAGCCCTAAAAAACGCCCCTATAAATGCTTCATTCTCCGTCTTGTTTTCCATATCTGTATAAGAGGTATTGCCGTCAAAAGTATGCCCGTTTGCGTTGGCTGCCATGATGAATTGTGGTTACGACATTGTTACCCTGTATCATCGGTTGGGGATTGCTCGATTTCCTTTTTCCCTGTTATCGCATTGGCAAAGTTCTCTGCATCAGCTGATGTATTGAACACATATCCGCCGTTCCCGTAGTCGCTCCAGTAGCCGTTGAACTCCCGTGCTCTTGGGTTAAATTTCAGTTCTCCGGCAGCTTCATATTCATTGGAGAAACGCACGGCAAATATCGTTGCGCCGCTCCTTGAATGCGTCCTTTGTTCGATGATGTAAGGTGGATTTTGTTGTTCCGATTCGATGCCATTGCCTGATATGGATGTGCTTGCCTGTAAGTCCTCTGTCCCACTTACAGCATCGGATTGTACAACTTCGTTTTCGGGAGCCGATTCGTCAGGAGAGTTGGTGCAATCTTTGGCCTCATGCCCGCTTTTTCGTTTGGGCGCATCCTTTGGCACTACGGAATCATTGAGCCATGATTTAATCTCCGTGCGCATGAAGTAGAGCTTGTTGCCCTGCTTACGGTAAGGTATGCGACGCTCGGAAGTCATGGCATAGATGGTGGAAACGGATTTGCACAGCATCGCCGATACATCCTCCACTGTCATTATCTCCGGCAAAGGCTGTGCGACGTTTGCCGACATCAGTTTCTCCACCATTTCTGTAAGCGTGTCAATTTTGGAGTGGAGTTCTGCCACGGCACGGGGCAGATTGTCAAAAGACATATGCAATGGTTCGTTGTCTGTCATATCAATGAATTATTGAATGTAGGGAAAAATCAATCCGCACGGGCGAGCTTGCGCATGATGGCCTGTGCCTCTTCCGAAACCTGTGCTTGTGATGCGACCGGGTTCTGCCGCAGCCATTTCAGAAGTTCGGACTTCTCAAAATACACCATCTTGTTGTTTGGCTTGAAATAAGGGATGACTTGGTTGTGGGTCATCTTGTAGAGCGAGCTTTTGGATATGCCGAGAAACATTGCCGCTTCTTCAAGATTCAGCACTTCCTTTGAGGCATACACCACGCTCTTTACCTTTTCCACCTCCTGTTTAAGCCCGTCAACCATCTTTCGGAGCAAGATGGTTTCGTTCGGGTTCTGTTCTGTTTTACACATAGTCGTTATCTGTTTGATTGTTGTCCTTAACCGTTGCCATCCGCTTGCGTTTCTTTCGGTTGGCAAGTGCAAAGTTAAAGCGAAAAGGATATGAAAACAATACTTCAATTCTGCTTTAACTAATTGCATAACAGTGATTTATATTACAAACATCCAGCTAAAATGCCAACTCAAAAGATGTCGGTTTTCCGCACCAAGTGTGCAAGTCATACAGCGGCAAAATTCCATTGGCAACATTCACTTTTAACCTTGCATACAGGTTTTTATAACAGCAGAAATTTGCTAAATTTGCCACAACCTTGAATATCGGAGTGTACAAGCATATTTCTGTCGGTTGCAGTGGCTAATGTGACAGTCCAAATGCCAACCCAAAAACATCTGACGGAAAATGAAGATTTAACATTCATACTTGCAAGTCTGATTCTTAACATTCGATTACAATAGTGTTAAATACGGGGGAAATAGTTTTTCTGATTTTTGTTGCACGTTTGTTACGTGAACTGTTTTGAAAAACTTATATAATTGATAACCAATAAGATACAAGCTAATAGAAACTTCCGAAGTACAACATGGCCCCGTAGAAATGCACTGTCAGATAACGGGTCAGCCACTTCGCCCACGCGCCTTCCCACTTGGGCAGCAGGCTGAAAGCCCATTGCAAAGGCCCGAAAACGGTGAGCATTCCCAAAAGAATTTGCTGGCAGTAAATCGTGGCCCACTATTCACTAAATATATTCAGTGAAATTCCATTTTATAGGCTTTCCTTGTATATCAGTTATTTGCAGATGTTTTCATTTGATTTGCATACTCACGAAATTTCACGGTTTTAGAAAATATTGGTACTATTTGATACTATATTTCAGGATATATTTTGTACCTTTGCACCATAGTAACCAAGATATATCGCGTATGGATTTCATCTTCATCAAATCATCCAAGGCAGGGAAAGAGGACTACGGTTCCATCTATGCCCGTGTGCGCACCGGAAAGGCGAACATGAAGGCCGTGACGGGCTTCACCATCAAACAGCTTGAATGGGAAAAGTACCGCAGCCTGCAATACACCTCGTCAGCCCTGATGTCAAGCATCGGAATAAAGTACGGGCAGTTCGCCCAAGTCCTTGCGAGGATAAAGGCGGCATTCGAGGCGGACGGGTTCAACCCCAAGGAGGCCAAGAACATCATCGAGAGCGTGAAACACGACGTGCTCAACGGAATGATGCAGATTGTGGAGGTCAAGCCCAAAGGCAGGATGCTGTTCGAGGATTTCCTCTCCTCTTATATAGAAGACATGGAAAGCGGACGGCGCACCAAGAAAGGCCGTACCGTGAAAGTCTCACCTGCCTATATAAAAGGTCTGCGCATTATCCAGAGACAGATTCTCAACTACCAAAAGGAAAAACACCGCAAACTCGGACTGGATGACATGACGATGGAGACACGCAACAGCCTTGTCGGTTACTGGAAAGAACGAGGCTTGATGCCCAACGCCATCAACTCGTACATGACCGATGTCCGCACGGTGGCAAAGGCGGCCTACGAGGACAAGCTGACCAAATGCGATGATTTCCGTCATTCCGACTTCGTACCGAAAAAGGAGGAGGTGGACAACATCTATCTCACGCCGGAACAGATACAGGAAATGCTCGACCTCGACCTTTCCACCAAGGAAGCCGTGAAAAAGAGACTGGAATCACTTGACATCAGCGAGGACGAGAAATTGGCACAACTTTCCAAATGCCGCATCACCCATATCAGGACACTGGAGCACGTGAGGGACATTTTCATCGTGGGCTGCCTGACCGGGCAGCGTGTTTCCGACTATTCAAGGATATGCGAGGACATGATAACGGAAATCGGCGGCACTGAGTTCATACTCATCACCCAGCAGAAGACGGAAAAGAAAGTCTATATCCCCGTTGACAGGCGCGTGAGAGCCATTCTTGCCAAGTATGACGGCAAGCTGCCCCCGGTTCATCCCAATGAAATGAACAAGCTGGTGAAGACCATCGGCCTGTTGCTCGGCTGGACACATGACTGCGGCTTTGACGAGAAGCGTCTCAACCCCAAACGGGGAAGGAGGTTCTGCGACATGCTCCTTTCCCATACAGCCCGAAGGAGTTTCGCCACCAACGCGTACAAGGCTGGCGTCCCTCTGCCTTCCATCCAAACCATCACCGGACACAGCAGCGAGGCGCAACTGCGCCGCTACCTGAAACTGGACGCGGAGGAAAAGGCCGTCATAGCATTAAAGGACTTAAAGGGTATCATCAAAATATAAGAAGGTGCTTATGGAAAAATCAAGGTTTGACATCATTAGCGACCTGTTCAAGCTGTCCAACGTAATCAGTGGGAGCCTGAAACTTGCGGAATCGCTTGCCGACAAGTCTTCCGGCAGTGACGAAACGGATTGCAAGGATATTTGCCGGAACATCAGATACAGCCTGAAGCCCCTGCCTTTTCTTTTGGCCGGCATCAGGGAATATGTCACCGAACACGAGGATAAGGATCTGGCACGGAAATTCGTCGGGCTGCACGATGACACGAAAAGGCTTCATGGCATCTGCTCCAAATATGCGGACTTGAACAAGGCGGCTTTCCGTACAGGGGTGGCTTACCTGAGCATGGAAGTCATAAGTCAATACTTCTTTCCCGAAAAAGAACAGGAGCAAGTATCGCCGGAAGGTTCTGATATTTCTCCCAAACCAATGACACGTACCGAAGCCACCGACTGCATCGACACCATCCGTGCCGCCATACGGAAGTGTGCAAAGGATTCAGACGGGAACAGAGGGAAAGAAATGTATGCCATGCTTGCCAAAGTGGACAAGGCGAAAATCCAAGCCGTCAAGGAGTATATTGTCAATGCCAACGACAAGGATTTGGCGCAACTCTTCACGGAATATTTTGCGGAAGCCGTCCACCTTTCCATGCTGCCCCAAAATGATGATGTGAAAGCGCAGTCCGCAGGAATAAAGATGTTCCATATCGCAATGACGATGGGATATGTCAAGAGGAACGTGCTGCATGAGAACGAGTCCAAGTCAGCAACATCACAAACAATACCCTCTTGTACGGAAGAAGCGTCATCCGGTTTTACCGCCACAGATACAATGCAAGGCGGTACGTTCAGCACGACCGCGCAGGTTCCCGTTTTAAGGCTGTACCGTTTCCTTACCACCTATACCGTACAGAGTGGCCCCGACAAGGGTAAACCTTTATTGGACGGCAATGCCGTTTCCGACCGGGACTTCCTCCGTACCGTCATGCGTGCCGACTATTCCACGATATACGGCAGTTGCGTGAAGGGCAAGATGCGCTGTGTCGCCATCCTGCTGTCCAAAGCATACTTCAAGGACTGGAAAGGTTACAGGGCATCCGCTGCCCGTTCCATGGGGCTGACACCCGAAAGCCTCGCCAAGTATAACGTGGAGAAAACCTTTATAGCGAAGCTCAAAGAGCTGCTTCCCATGATAAAATAGTGACATAACCCACAGGTGGCTACAATTCACCACAACCCACAGACTTCCACAAGCCGTTAAGCACCAGTTGTTTGACGGCTTTTTTCATGCGGTGTCATTTCATAGAATACCACAAATTCACAGGCTTTATTATTGCCCTACCTTTGCCGCCATAAACTTAAAATCAGTGAATTACCTTAGATTTGCATCCGAGGATTATGACAGATAAGACAGAAATGGTACTGGTATCGCGCGACGAGCTTCAACAGCTTATCGGCGCAAGCGTGAGGTGCGCGTTTGAGGAATACCGGCAGGAACAGGCGCCACAGGACACGTCGGAGTATTACACCATCCGGCAACTGGCGGAGAAATGGGGCGTAAGCATAGCGACCATCTGGCGGCATGAGAAGCTGGGACACATCAAAGGACAGCGGATAGGACGGCGCGTCCTGTTTCCCAAGGAACAGATAGACCGCATCAAGAGCCTGAAAGCCACCAACAGGAAGGCCGACAAGAACGCCAAGGGATAATTTGTAAGACGCACAACAAAAAAATGTCAAGGCTTATGAAGAATTTGAAACAACTTGTTTTGCCGTGCTACAAATTGGAGATGGCAATGTCCGTGGAGGCATGGTACTTCCTGCACGGGAGCACGGACGGGATACGCAACCTTACCTATCTTCTTTCCCTTTTGTCGAAGATGACAGTATCGGAAGTACAGAGCACCAAACGGGGATTGGGCTATGCCGTCCATCCCGGACAGGTGGACAGCTCCATGCTGGTACTGGCCAAGGAATGGGGCATCGGGCGCAAGGCGGTGTCCCGTCTGTTGGAGGATTTCTCGGAACGCGGGCTAATCCGTGTTGATTCCAATCCCGTGACTTCCATCATAGACATGGTGTGCGTGAAGTCGTGGATGATAGCAGGGCGGCTCATCGAGAATCCGACATACCGCCAGACAATCAAGGCATACGAAGGGGTACGGATTTTCCTTTTCAACGGGCAACAATTAGAGACCTTGCGCCGCAGTTCGGCAAGGAAGAAGAAAGAAAAACCGATAGAAGAAACGCCAGAGGGAACGGATGGCTTACCGTCCATGAATCTGACCGGTTCCAATCCTATTATAGAAGGTACAGGAACAGCGGAAACCTAAACGGCAGCAACAACCGAAAGCGAAGTGGAAAGCACTGTGGAAAATGCTGTTGTGGATGCCGACAACACACCTGTTTTAGAGGATGGCAATACTCTGTCCAGCTCACAGAAATGGAAACAGCCACAGGAATGAAGCGGCAGGAATGGCAAGCGACAGCGTTTTAGAAGGGATATTTTTTAGGGCTGGCAAGTTAATGTTTTCGTCCACGAAAACCACGCCACCAATGGCGACCCGGCCACACGGGAAACGGCAAGCCCGGATTACAGCCCTAAAAAACAGAACGGTTTAACGGATAAAAGAAAACGGATATGACATATCAGGAGAACAGAAACAAGGGAGGCCGCCCCAAGGCGGTGAAAGGCAAGGCGCGGACAAAAACCATATCCACAAGGCTCACGCTTGCCGAATGGAAAGCGGTTATGAAACGGATAACAGATGCAGGCAAGAAGCCGTCACACTTCCTGCGTGATTTATTACTATACGGCAAGGTCGTGTCTGCACGGACACAGGAAGACAGGCAACAGATAAGGATGCTGGAGGGAGGATGCAACAACCTGAACCAACTGGCGAAGATGGCGCACCAGCAGGGCTTTTCTCTTTTGAAAGGCAAAATCATGGACTTGCTGGACGAGTTCAACAAAATCATCGGGAAGATATGATGGGCGATTTGAAGAAACGGGCGAGCTTCGCCAGGGTGGTGAACTATGTGAACAACCCGAAAAAGGCAAGGCTTATCGACAGCAAGGATGTGAGGCTGGACGACAACGCCACCATCGCAAGAAGTATGCAGGGACAGGCGGATGACAAGCCGGGGCGCAAACTGAAAAATCCGGTTTATCATATCTCATTGGATTTTGCCCACGAAGATACGCGCAAGCTGACGGATGCCCTGATGGTGGAAATCGCCCGTGAGTATATGCAACGTATGGGAATAAAGGACACCCAATACATTGTATGCCGTCATACCGACAAGGAACACCAACATCTGCACATTGTTGCCAACAGGGTGGACAACAATGGGAACACCATCAGTGACAGCAACGATGATGTGCGCAATGTGAAGGTATGCAAGGCTCTCACAAGGGAATACGGGCTGCATTTCTCCAAAGGGAAGGAGAAAGTGAAGCGTGACCGTCTGCGTGGCAAGGATAAGGTAAAATACCAAATCTATGATGCCGTCAAAGCGGCTTTACCCCGTTGTAGCAGTTGGTCGGATTTGTGTGGCAGGCTGGAAGGGCAAGGTATAGGGATGCATTTCAAATATGACAGGAGTAAGGGCGAAATCGTTGGCGTATCGTTTACCAAGGACGGGATTTCATTCAGCGGTTCACGGGTAGACCGGAGCATGGGATTTTATAAAATAGACAGTCTGTTGGGCGGACGTATCATTGACAATGTGGAATGGAGAAACAATCCTCACGACAATACCCGGCAAATGGATGAAAGCGGAGCAGACAAAGCGGCAGCCATATATACATCGGATGAACCGTTTGAACAAACTGCAAACCTCACTTATACAGATAACCATGCAGAACCGTCCGGCAACGGAGATTTTACTGAAACCGGGCCAAATGCAAACATCGTCCAAGTAGGTATCGGCGTACTCATCGAGTTGTGCGTGCAGCCGCACCTAGCCAAGGTCTCATCCGGCGGCGGAGGTGGAGGAAACGAAAGCGGCCGGGGCGATAATGACAACGAAAAGGACAAACTTAAACCAAGAAGGAGAAGAAGATGAAGGACAACTTACAGAACATAGCCGACCTTATCGGGGCATTGGCCGAGGACATCGAGGCAATCAAGGAGAAACTGGACGCAAAGGATAGCCCGGACAAGGACGGGGCATTGGAAAAACAGGTGGAGAGGCTGGAGCCTGTTATACGGTTCTTCAATGGCAATGCACCGGAAAATATCAATGCCATTTTCGGGAACAAGGAAACCATCGAGGAGTACAAGCAATCAATAGGTGATGAAGCGGTAGCGAGTCTGCGGTTATATACCGAAGCCAACGGGAAGGATATGCACAAGCATGGAGTTCCCACTATCAAGGAACTGCTCAACAAGATACTGGAAATGCTGACTGCCCATGTGGAGAAAGACAAGCAGGCTTCGGAACAGGTGCGGCAAAAGCAAGGTGTCATGCCGGGACTGTGGCTGGCAATCCGCCCGGACAAGGCAATAAACGCAATAAGGCTGTTATGGAGCAAAGTCCCCGATGGCTGGCACAAGAATCCTTATGTATGGACTGGCATTGTTTTTATGCTCGTGTTTGTGTTTCTATTTTCTGCCAGTTGGGTAAAGTGGCATGAATACCGGAAAGAAAACAAGCAACTGAAAGTGATTGCCGACAAGCATCGGGTTACATCGGTTATGCTCAATGAATTGTATCCAAAATTAGCAATAACCATCGGAGCATACGAAAAACTTGTAGAAACGGTTGGAGCGGATTCTACACTGGCCGTATTCAACCGACAAATCCAGAAAGTGAGAGAGGAAGAAAATAAATCCAAACAACAAAAATAAAGGTGAATGGCCATCCATCAAGGGCAAAAGCTACTTCTTCCCATACTTTTTCTCAAATAAATCGTAATGTTCTTCACCCCATTTGAGCATGGAATCTATAATAGGAAGTAATGACTTGCCAAGTTCTGTGATTTGATATTCAGAGCGTGGTGGCAATTCAGAAAATATAGTCTTAACAATAAGACCGTCCTCTACCATTTCTTTGAGTTGTATATCAAGCACTCTTGAAGCTGCCTCCGGCAAACATTTATGTATTTCGCTTGGGCGCATAGGTGTACCCATACGCAATTCATCCAGAATGCATGATTTCCATTTGGATTCTATCAAGCTCATTGTCAATCGGAGTGGGCAATTCAAATCTACAGGTATTTTCTTTTCGTATGCCATATTACATTTTTTTGTGCTGCAAAGGTAATCAATATTACTGAAAATTATTCATATACCGAATAATTATTCGGTATATGAATAATTTTTCGGTACTTGTATAGATTGAAATACCATTGTAATTTTACAATCAAAATAAACTTTATAAATCAATTCATTATGCGAAGCGAAATCAAGGAATATGCAGCGGTTCAGGAAGCTGCCGAGAAATTTGTAAAGAGCGTTGCCGAGGGTAACAGCGAGTATGCCAAGACACTGTTCACTGATGATGCTGTGCTGTTTGGTATGCTTGACGGTGTGTTGGAACATGGTTCAATCGAACAGTTCTACCACAATGTTGATACTGTTGTAGCAGGTGAAGACTTCAAAGCCCGTATTGACGTGCTTGCCGTTGAGGAAAGCGTTGCCGTTGTCCGTGTGCTTGAAGAGAAATGGGGCGGTCGTATTGATTTTACTGATTTCCTCTTGTTGCTCAAACTTAATGGAGAATGGAAATGTGTGGCTAAAGCCTATAACCAAAATTCCAATACAATCAAGTTATGAAAATCACGGTAATCACGGGTAGCCCCCGAAAAAACGGCAATACCTTTGCCATGACGGATGCCTTCATAAAGGCAGCGGGAACAAAGGGTCATGAAGTGGTGCGTTTCGATGCTGCCATGATGAAAATTGGTGGTTGTCGTGCTTGTATGACCTGTTACAAGACAGGTAAAGCCTGTTCATTTGACGATGATTTCAATACCATCGCTCCACACATTCTCGATTCTGATGCCATTGTATATGCCATGCCTGTATATTGGTATTCCATTCCTGCACAGATAAAGGGTGTGATTGACCGTGTGTTCTCATTGGTTGTAGGAGGCAAGGATGTGGCAGGCAAGAAGATGGGGCTTATTTGCTGTTGTGAGGAACATGACCCGACTGTGATGGACGGTGTCAGGATTCCTATGGAACGTACCGCTACATTGCTCAAATGGGAGGTCGTGGGTGAAGTTCTTGTACCGGAAGTCTTTGTAGAGGGTGATATTGATAAAACAGACGGTTGCAAACAAGCATCCGCACTTGCTGATAAATTCTGATATGAAAGTCCTATTGATAAACGGTAGTCCCAATGAACATGGGGGTACATACACAGCTCTTGCAGAAGTTGCCGACACCTTGCATAAACATGACATTGTGACCGAGATTGCATATCTGGGTAGAAAACCGATAGCAGGGTGTATTGCTTGTATGAAATGTTTTGAAACAGGACATTGCTTTCGTGACGACATGGTAAAGGAACTTCAAAAACGCCTTGATGAATTTGATGGTATAGTTCTTGGCTCACCTGTTTATTACAGCAATCCAACGGGGCAGATACTTTTATTCGTACAGCGTCTTTTCTTCTGCAAAGAAGGAATGATGGTAGGAAAATTCGGTGCATCGGTGGTATCGTGCCGCCGTGGTGGAGCATCTGCCACATTTGAATCACTCAACCAGTTCTTTACCATTTGCAATATGCCAGTGATATCATCACAGTATTGGAATTCTGTGCATGGGTTCACTCCCGAAGATGCACGCAAGGACAAGGAGGGCTTGCAGACCATGCGTTCCCTCGGTGAAAATATAGCATGGATGCTCAAGGCATTAGCTGGAAAGCCGCATCCCGAATATGAACAGCGTCAGAGAACTCATTTTATCCAAGATAAATACTGATTATGAAAAAGATTATCTTAATACTGGCAGCAGCTTCACTGATGTTGTCGATAGCTTCTTCTTGCGGCTCAAAAACGAATGAAAAAGCCGATTCTGACAGCACTTTGTGCGAGCCAACTTGTAATGCCAACACAGAAGATATTATTGCCATACGCAAAACTCTTGATTTATATGTGGAAGCCGCAATACATGGCGACAGCAAAGTTGCAGAACCGGCCTTTGCCGTAAACGCCACAATCTCCCATGTTGAGAACGATGTATTGGTATGCGCCCCCATTAAAGAACTATTCGCCTATTATGATGCGACAGGAAAACAGTCGGCTTCATACAAAATAAGCCAATATAGCATAGCGGGGAATGTGGCTATGGTAAGGATTGAGTCTAAGTTTGGTGAGACAGAGTTTTCTGACATGTTCACTCTTGTCAAAGATGGGAAAGATTGGAAAATAGTCAGCAAGGTCTATTACGTGAAATAGAAGTGTAGTTTAATAATCATTTTTTGCAAAGCCAGCCTAAATTTCTCTTAGAAATAAATAGGTATAGGCGTTTAGACCGCACCAAATTTGGAGGTTTGCAATGGCTATAGTTTGTCTTTACGTTGTAAAGCTTGTCAAAGACGGATAAAAAGAAGTGCTTTTGAGTTATAAGAACTGCCCGAAATGACCTATCGAGAAATATTAGAAGCCGCCTTGTCCTTGTCGTCAGCAGAGCGAGACTCTTTGGTATCGAGTTTATGAACCTCTTTCTGCCTCGAGAAATCCTCTCCTCGTTTATCCCGATTGCTGGAAAGCAAGGCAGGCGCCTCCATTGAGGAGGAAAGCATTATTGCCGTTTCGGCAAAGACAAAGGCGCACAGCGTTTCAAATGCAAGGACTGCGAGCGTACCTTTACCGAATACCCCGGCACATGGCAGGAGGGCCTACATAAGAAAAAGCTTGTCGGGCATTATATGGAGCTGATGAGCGAGCAAAAGTTCTTGGATAAGATTTCCACCACTCTGAAAATCAACAAGAAAACGGCTTTTGACTGGCGACACAAAATACTAAGAACATTCAAACAGGATGAGGGAAGTTCTTTTTCCGGCATAGTAGAAAGCGACGAAACCATCTTTGAGGAATCGGAGAAAGGCAACCGCCATCTGGCGCGCCCACCCCAGAAAAGAGGGTGTTCCCCCAAAAAGTCCGGTATATCGGACAATAAAGCCAAAGTCATTGTGATCGCAGAACGGAAAAATGATTTGAACATGACCTGCTGCGGGCATGGCCGTCTTGCCAAGAAAGACATCGCGGAAAGCCTGCATACGCCTCTCCCCAACGATGTGGCGCTGTGTTCGGACGGGCTGCAGGCTATAAGGGATATGCAAGCGACAACCGCTTGAAGCATCTCGTGCTCAGGGAAGACCTGAAACAACGGGGCAAGTTGGGGAGGTTCCACATACAACTCGTAAATTCATTACACAACAGGTTGAAGAAGTGGATTACCGCCACACACTGGGGTGTGGCAACGAAATACCTGCAAAACTACTTGAATTGGTCCATGACTATTGAAACGGTTTTGAAAAATGAGAAAAATCAAACCGAAGCCCTTGGGAAAATGTCCATGATGGAAAGAATCTTGAATTTTGAAACGCAATAATCAACTATAGCCTTATTATAAATGCAATTCTTTGATTTTCAAGAATATGTATGGTATTAAGTGCTTGCCTTCTATACCCTGGGCAATATCGTGATGTAAGTGGCGACGAGCGACGATACCTCGCCCCAGAATAGGGGATGAACCTGAAGCACCCTCATTTTGAAACTTCCGGTTTTTCGGGCAGCAACGGCTATGACGATAGCAACGATGTAAACCGGCCATACGGACAACACAACGGGGAGGTTGTTTAATCCAACCCATACCTGGGAGGCAATCAAACTTGTCGTCGCTCCGACGATATGGACACTCTCCTGCGGCTCTTTAGTGAAGTTCGGGGCGAGACCGACCAAAAAGGTGCCCAGCGAGGCGGATAAAATCCAGTAGTACGTATCGGGTGCGCTGGCGGTCAGTATTCCCGGAATGAGAAACCCAGCCGTCCCCCACATCGTGAGCGAGAACCATGCGGGATGTTTAATTTTGAAAAAGGTCGCACTGATGGAATCGGGAATGTCTCTGATTTCCAAACATACCCTTATGGTGTAGAACACAATAAGCAGGAGCGATAGTGTCGTAGATGTTAAAACAATGATATGCATCAGTTTCCGTAGATTTTCATGTTTTTCCTACCACATCGGAGTGAATGGCTCGGAGCGTACCAGGCGGTCGTTCACGCCGAAGCAGAGGCCGGTTTCTTTCGCGGTGTCGAGTTTGAGCACCGGGGCGCCGGGCGTCAGGTCGAGGTCTTTCAGGTCGATCCAGAATTCGGCGAACTGCGAGGCGAAACCGAAATAATAGATCAGATTTTTCGAGTCGGCGGCACTTCGCCACTGCGTAGAGGAGAGGTTGGGCTCTCCGTCCACTGTGTAGCCCAGCGGTACGGAAACGGTTCCCAGTACGCTGAACACCGCAGCCGCGGCCGTGCGGTAGTCTGCGTCGGCAGGGATGTGGTCGATGAAGAACGAGGCCCGGACGAAACGGTCTGCGCTGCGTACCGTCCCGGGCAGCATGTTCGTGCCGCCCACCTGCTTCCAGTACGCGTCGATGGCGAGCATCTGCCCGAAGGGCGGGTCGTTGGTCAGCACCCGGTAGTCGCGCGAGGCGCAGGTGTTCAGCTTCCCGTCACGGTACTCCATTACCAGAGTCATCCCCGAGCGGTCGGTGACTGCCCAGTGCAGCGCCGCCGTAGTACCTTTATCGAAGCTCTGCCCGTAGATGGCGAAAGGCGTTTCGGCTAACCATTTTTCCACCTCGACCACGGTGGCGAAGTTGTCGAGGAAATAGCTCACCAGTACCGCCAGGCTCATTACAGGCAACCTGCCGTCGTGCGAAGCGGTGTAGACCGTACCCTTGCAGAAGAGGCCGTTCATCACCAGCCCCATCTCGTTCATTCCCTCTGTTACACCGCCGTCGTACGAAACAGCGAGCACCGACCCGTACTTCGCAGTCCAGTGCAGCGTGTTGCCCGAGGGCATTCCCGACTTCTGCATGCCTCGCGGGTAGACGTAGAGATTGGTGGGAATGGGCGTCCGCCAGTCCAAGGTGCGCCCTACGACCGTCAGGCTGTCTCTGCCCTGAAATACCACCCGGGAACACGGGTACGCATCCGGACCGGCCAGCAGTGCCGTGAGCATAGTGAATAGAAAGACCCGAATTTTCATAATGCAAACTTTTGAATGTATATCTATGTATTCCTGTCACGAAGGCCGTCGCCGGGTACTTCGTGTCGGCGGCGATTGTCCGGCAGACAATCCGCTGCGGGACAAAGTTACGAATTTTGCCGGATAATGAAAACCCTGCAGCATAAAGTTTTGCGAGACGGTGATTTTTTTGTGTGTGGGGCTTTTGAGATTATGGAATATTGAGTATATTTGCGCATAGTACAATGATTACCGCTGTAATGATGAAAAAACAGATAGACAATCTATTCCGAAGGCTTTTCCGCCCCCTGATATGGTTTCTTCACAACGGCGAGTTTAAGCGGAAGTTGCACGGTTTGCTTTTCGAGCCGGACACTCCCCGGGGGAGGCGGTTCGAGCATATCCTTCTTGCCTCCATCGCCGGTATGGTTTTCGTGGTGATGCTTGAGAGCATCCATTCCCTTCCCTATGCCGTGAGCTTGGTGTTGAAGGTGCTGGAGTATCTTTTCCTTTTCGCTTTCTCCGTCGAGTACCTGACGCGCATCTACTGCTCGCCCCGTCCCGAACGCTATATTTTCAGCTTTTTCGGCATCATCGACATGCTTGCCACGGTGCCGTTCTACATCGGGCTTTTCTTTCCGAGCATCCGGCATTTTCTCATCATCCGCATGTTCCGGCTGATCCGCGCACTGCATGTCTTCCAGCTGCACTCCATCATCGAGGAGGGCAACCTGCTGTTGGTATCGCTGCGGCGGAGCATCAACAAAGTATTGGTATTCTTCCTCTTTGTCGTGATATTGGTGATGATTATAGGGACAATCATGTATATTGTGGAGGGGAACATGGAAGGGACGTCATTCAGCAATATCCCCAACAGCATCTATTGGGCCATTGTCACAGTGACGACCGTTGGCTACGGCGACATCACGCCGGTAACGCCGTTGGGACGCTTCCTTTCGGCCATGACGATGTTGCTGGGCTACACAATTATTGCCGTGCCGACGGGCATCGTATCAGCGCAGATGCACAACGAGATCCGCAAGGCACATGCCGCCGCACGCCGGTGCCCGCACTGCGGGAAGGGGGGGGCTCGGTGACGACGATACCTACTGCCGGCACTGCGGCCACCCGCTGACGGGATTTGGGGAGGCCACGAAAGACAGTCATGAAAAGGAATGAGATGCACACCAGTTCGGGGTTGATGGAATACATTGACCGGATAGGTTTCCTGCCCCTGCTGCCCATGGGCGGTGATATGGTGGGCCGGTCTGCTGAGGAGGCCGTGGACGAGGATTGCCGGTATGCTCCTCTGCCGGATGGCGGCTGGAAATGGCCGCTGTGGGAGTGGAAAGGCGGTATCATCCGGGAGAGCGGGTGCACGTACGGGAAGTTTTTCCGCCGCAAGGCCGCATTCGTGAGCCGGGCGTGGTGGACGGACTTCTGCAACTACCGCCGCAGAGTTTACCTGCCGGTGGAGGAGTGGGATGAGGGCATGGTTCTCTGGACGCTGAAAAAGAACGGCAGCATGACTACCCGGGATTTGCGCCGAGCCTGCGGTTTTACGGAAGCAAAGATGCGTGGGAAGTTCGACGCCTGTGTTTGCCGGCTCGAGATGGGCTGCTATGTCGTGACGGAGAATTTCGTCTACCCGCATGACCGCCATGGCCGCAGCTACGGTGGGGGTGATCCCTGCTCACCACCCCGGAGCCCCTCTTCGGCCGGGGGGGGCGTGCCGTACCGTCCGCACTCCTGCCGGGTCCCGGGCACGGCTGACGGAACACTTCCGGAAGATTCTTCCGGACGCCGATGAGCGTCTTGTCGGCTCCATGCTGAAATGAGTGACGGCCGTCCGGTCGCTGCATCAGGTCCCGTGATCGACACGCAGGGCCTGCCTGTATTATCGGATGGGGAGTTTTCCTGTTTTCCGCAATGGGACACCCAAATCTGCAGTTTCTGGCGATTGGGTTGAGCAGTTCCGTCACCTCCGGCTGTTCCTTTGTGTGCAGGAGTACGGATTTGTGCTTTCCGTCGTAGGGATTGACATAGTCGATTGGGTATGTCTTTTCCGTCAGGAATCGGGTACAGTCCAAAGAGATGCCTGAGCCGGCGGTTTTTAAGATCCGCACCAGTCTGAGTATGATGGTATATGCAACGAAACAGATGCATACACGGGTCTCGATCCGGTTGAAGAGCCGTACGCACCGCAATAAATATTGATTATCAATAATTTGCAAAACCAACACCCGA
>ERZ1673740.270-NODE-270-length-66342-cov-8.677161_pt1 | contig 66342 bp, 58 predicted proteins | sample MGYA00580221_ERZ1673740 | MGnify/ENA primary metagenome ERZ1673740 (study PRJEB41218, sample SAMN15661786) | gut metagenome | host: Homo sapiens | place: Canada: London | collected 2015-08-20/2019-03-30 | study: EMG produced TPA metagenomics assembly of...
CCAGCTTCAATCAAGTGGAGCAGCTCAAGGCTGTGTCAACCTACGATGGTGCGGAGATTTTTGAAGGAATTTCCGAAAAGGGGGCATAAAAGCGATGCGCTTGCCCGCAGCACTCTGCAAAATTCAAAGAAAGAAGCGTGAAACCGATGGATTTTCAAAAAGTACATGGATGACCCCGCCCGGTTCGCATCCGACTTCAGGGTTCGGAGTCCGGCACGGTCTTCCAAAGTTTTTTAGGCATAAAAAACGCCGCATCGTACAAAACGATGCGGCAAATTGGTGGACCTAGAGGGATTCGAACCCTTGACCTCTCGGATGCGAACCGAATGCTCTCCCAGCTGAGCTATAGGCCCATATTTAGGGGCGTGACGCGGTTGGGCGACCAACCGACATACTCCCCATTTGAATGCCCACAACTCTGTGGGGCACAAAAGCGATACGCTTGCACTCCCAACTGAGCTACGAGCCCGCAAAAAAGCACCCAATTTCTAATGGGGGCAAATGAGCTATAACACCAGATCGGGAATGCAACGCTTGCTCTCCCAGCTGAGCTATAGGCCCATGATGATGACGCTGATAGTGTACCGCGTTTTAGGGCGTTTGTCAAGCAGTTTCGGAGAGCATGAGCGGAGACTTACAACCGGCCAAGCTGCCAGAAGGCTACGGCGCTGGCGGCGGCTACGTTGAGGGAATCCACCCCATGGGACATGGGGATCTTTACGGTGTAATCGCAGGCGGCGATGGTGCTGCCTGCCAGCCCATCGCCCTCGGTGCCCAGCACGATGGCAAGCTTTGGCTCGGCGGCAAGAGCGGGGTCGTCAATGCTGACCGAGCGGTCGCTCAGCGCCATGGCAGCGGTCTTGAAGCCCAGCGCGTGGAGCTGGGCGCTGCCGTTTTTCGGCCAGTCGGCAGGGCAGGTGCCGATCTGCGCCCACGGCACCTGAAACACGGTGCCCATGCTCACCCGCACCGCGCGGCGGCACAGCGGGTCGCAGCAGGAGGGGGTGATGAGCACGGCATCCATGTTCAGCGCGGCAGCGCTGCGGAAGATAGCGCCCACGTTGGTGGAATCCACGATGCCTTCCAGCACAGCCACCCGGCGGGCGTGAGCACAAACCTGCTCCACCGTGCGGGGCGCAGGGCGGCGGAAGGCGCACAACACGCCCCGGGTCAGCGCAAAGCCGGTGAGCTGTGCCAGCAGTTCCCGGTCGGCGGTGTACACCGGCACATCGCCGCAGCGGGTCAAGATCTCCTGTGCCGGGCCGGTGATCTGCCTGCGCTCCATCAGCAGGGAAAGGGGCTGATATCCGGCGTCCAGCGCCCGGGCGATCACCTTGGGGCTTTCGGCGATAAAAATGCCCTTTTCCGGCTCCAGCCGGTTGCGCAGCTGCGCCTGCGTGAGCCGGGCGTAGATGTCCAGTTCCGGGGCGGTAAGGTCGGTGATCTCGTAAATGACAGGCATGGAAACGCTCCTTCAAAACAGATTTTTCCTTATTGTAGCACAAGCCGGGGCAGAATGCAAAATCCCTGCTGCACACAGAGCACAGCAGGGATTTGAATGCAGAAGGAAAAGCAGCCGTTTACTCAGAGCGCAGCGCCTTGACGGGGTTGCTCTTTGCGGCGCTGCGGGCGGGGATCAGGCCGCCCAGCATGGTAAGCAGGGTGGCCAGAACGATCAGAATCAGCGCACCCAGCGGCGGCAGAGCGGCCACCACATTGGCGTTCCCAGCAAGGTGGTGGATCAGCATATTGCCGGGGATCAGCAGCACAAGGCAGAGCACCACGCCCATTACGCCGGAGCACAGGCCGATGATAAAGGTCTCGGCGTTGAACACCTGCGAGACATTGTGTTTGGAAGCACCGATGGCACGCAGGATGCCGATCTCCTTGCGGCGTTCCAGCACGCTGATATAGGTGATAATGCCGATCATGATGGAGGACACCACCAGCGAGATGCCCACAAAGGCAATGAGCAGGTGGCTGACCATGCTGATGATCTCGGTGACCGAGGTCATCAGGGTGCCTACCATGTCGGTGTAAAGGATCATCTTGTCCTCTTCGCCCTGCTGCCGCATGGCGGCGTTGTAGGCGTCCAGCTCGTCCACGATCAGCGCTTTGGTATCAAAGCTGTTGGGGTAGATATAAATGCAGTCGGGCTTGGCGTAGTCTATATAGCCGATGCTGCTCAGAACACTGTCGTAGCTGGAAGCGGAGGAGAGCAGGGTGCTCCTGATCAGATCGGTAAGGTCGGAGCCGGTCATGTTGAGCTGGATCGCGTTCTGGAAGGCAGCAGGGTCGACCTTGAGGGCGCTTTCCACCTGCCCGCTCAGCTGCGCAATGTTGCTTTGGATCGCCTGTGCGATCTTCTGCTCCAGCTGTCCTGCCAGCTGCTGGATGGCGGGGCCGATCTGGCTTTGTACGGCAGCAGTAAGCTGGGTCTGCAATGCCTCGCCCAGCTGGGTGGAGTAGGTCTCCATGACAGCCTGCATATTCTGCTGCAGCATATCGGCAAACTGCTCCTCCAGCCCGGAGTCCTCCAGCAGGTCCCCGATGGATTCCGACAGCAGCTTCTGGAAGGCTTCAGTTTTCATATAGGAGGAAAAGCCCAGCTTGTCCAGATTCAGCAGACCATTGCTGATGAGATAGCGCTTGTAGCCGTTCATGATCTTTTTCATCAGCTCCTGCAGCGCATCCTGCGAAAGGTGCAGCTCTACACCATCGAACAGCTCCCGCATATCCATGTCCGGCAGGGGCAGTTCGCTCAGGTCCAGCTGAAAGCTGGAGGGGTCGATGAGGGTGGAAAGGTCAAAGGAGCCATCTGTCAGGTCAAAGGCACCGCTCAGGTCAAAATGCAGGGCACTGGTATCGAACTGAAAAGCATCCTTGAGGGCATCCGTGTCCACCGAGAACAGGGAGGCGATGTCCAGCACAGTGCCGCCGGCAGCGCCAAAGGGCTCGCCGGTCAGCACGTTCGTGTCCGGGTCGGCCAGCTGCTGGCGCACGATGGTGCTGTCGGCAGCCTGATCGATCACGTGATAGGTCAGCTCATGCAGATAGTCCAGCCCGGTGTACAGGATGGCAGAGGTGGCATCGGCCTTGGGCTGCACAACGCCCACAACGGTCAGCTCCTCGCTGTCGGCCACGACCTGCTGCATATAATCGGCATCGGCCTGCTTGTTCAGCCAGAGCTTGTGTTCGGCATCATAGGTGTAGCAGTCGGCTTTGTTGACCAGCCGGAAGGTCTTGCCGAGAAACTCTTCGTAGGTGTAGGTGCCATAATCATCGGGCAGATCGACCAGCTGGTTGCTGGCGTACTGCTGCAGGATCTTGTCCAGCTCTGCCTGATCCCGCATTCCCATGGCGTATAGGGCATAGTCCGAAATGCTGCCGTTGGCGCTCAGCACCAGCACCAGCTCGTTGTACTTTTCCGGCCAGCGGCCGGCTTTTACATCGTACTGATCCTCATATAGGGCAGGGGTCTCGGCCATTTCGCCGAACACATGGGGACTGGATACCGAGGTGAGCAGACTGGATACCGAGGTGTTCTGACCGGCAAGGTCGGTAAAGGTGGTGTCCGGGTTCAACTTATGCACCGTGCCGTCTGCGTCCTGCCGGTAGATCAGCGGGGAAGCGTTGTAGGTGTATTCCACCGTGGCATTATCCCGGATGGAACAGGCGTCGCTGTCCAGATAAGCCTTCAAAGAGCGCAGGTCATTGGTGGCAGCGCCGATATTCAGCTGTGCCAGCATCTGCCGGACCGTCACCATGCCCTCCGGGGCGGGGGCAGAGCCAAGCGCATCGGCATGGGTGCTGGGGTCCAGCAGGTTGGTCAGATCCATGCCGGAGCTGCTGATCTGCAGCGGATAAGAGGCCAGCGTGGAACGCTCTGTTTCGCTGATATAGCGGTTTACACCGTTGGAAAGCGAAAGGATCAGCGCAATACCGATGATGCCAATGGAACCGGCGAAGGCGGTGAGCAGGGTGCGCGCCTTTTTGGTGAGCAGGTTGTTGAAGCTGAGGGAAAGGGAGGTGAGCAGGGACATGGAAGAGTGCCCCATGTTCCGGTGCACGGGGGCTGCGCAAACAGCATCGTCCTCGGGCTCGTAGGGCATGGAGTCGGAGCAGATGACGCCGTCCTTCAGCGTTACGATGCGGGTGGCGTAGCGCTCGGCCAGCTCCGGGTTGTGGGTGACCATGACCACCAGCCGGTCACGGGCCACCTCCTTGAGCAGCTCCATCACCTGAAGGCTGGTCTCGCTGTCCAGTGCGCCGGTGGGCTCGTCTGCCAGCAGGATATCGGGGTTGTTCACCAGTGCACGGGCAATGGCTACCCGCTGCATCTGCCCGCCGGACATCTCGCTGGGGCGCTTGTGCAGCTGGTTGCCCAGCCCCACCTGCTCCAAAGCCTTGGCGGCACGGCGGCGGCGCTCGGCCTTGGAAACGCCCGAGATAGTCAGTGCCAGCTCCACGTTGCCCAGCACGGTCTGGTGGGGGATCAGATTATAGCTCTGGAACACAAAGCCGATGGTGTGGTTCCGGTAGGAGTCCCAGTCGCGGTCAGTATACTTTTTGGTGGAGATGCCGTTGATGATAAGGTCGCCGCTGTCGTAGCGGTCCAGACCGCCGATGATGTTCAGCAGCGTGGTCTTGCCGGAGCCGCTGGGCCCCAGAATGGCCACAAATTCGTTATCCCGCAGGTTCAGGCTGACGTTGTTCAGTGCGTGCTGCACCAGCTCGCCGGTCTTGTATTCCTTGTTGATCTGTTTGAGTTTGAGCATAGATGTGCCTTTCCGGTACCGCGCCGCCGGGCGCTGAGCCTATGGATCAAAGTAGGTGAGAGTTACAGACAATATATAATTTATTATAGCAAAATCTTGTGAATAAACCATGACAAGATAAAGCAGGAAGGACAAAGCCGGCGTTTATCTGCGTGTATAGGACAAAAAAGAGAAAACGGAAAAAGATACCGGTTGAATTTACGGGGCGAACGTGCTATTCTAAAATTGTCAGCGGCGCACGGAACAAAACACGGACACCCATTGCGCCGCATGGAAAATGTGTCGGAATTGAAAAACTGACGACACATTTCTGAAAAGCCGCATAAACCAGACATGGACAAACATTTCTTTAGGATTGTAACAGCTTCTCCTGCCCCATACAATAAAAAAGGACATTCAAGGCAAAAAAGCAATGCCCTTGCGGTAAGGAGGAACTGAAATGGAACGTACATTTTCACCCATGATCCGGCAGTATTCTGCCATTGATGGCTTGCAGAAGGCGTATACGCTGGTGTATGCCATGGAGGTGGAGGGCACACAAGGCTGCCGACTGACCTTATGCAGGCTGGGCAGCCGACAGCGGGTGGACAGTCAGTATGTTGCGGCTGCGCCGGAATTCTGCTATCGGATCCTGCGCTATCTGTGCGAGAATGGAGTTCAGCCGGAGATCTGGCAGGACGTTGTCACAGAGCTGACGGCTGTCGATCCGGCAGGAGGGAAAGGCGGCGCTTGGTGTGAACAGTGAGCGAACAGCCCAGCTGCGGGTTGCCCTTGCAAGCTATGATCTGAAGGAACTCCGTGTTCAAAAGCGCTATCTGCAGGAACAGGGAAGCGCCATTGAATGTACCTGCTTTTGCAGCGGGGAAAAGCTGCTGCAGCTGCTGCAGCAGGGTGCCCGCTGCGATGCCGTGGTGCTGTGCAGTGAGCTGGCGGATATGTCTATGGAGCAGTTTGTCCGGCAGCTGTATCAGCTGAAGGAAAGGCCGGTGCTGCTGGTGCAGTGTGCAGGCCGACGCAGAGCTGCGGTGCTGCCGGAAGGCTGCGACCGCTGTTACTGCGTAGAAGGCACTGAGCTGAAAAGGCTGCTGTGGCAGCTTTACCGTATGCCGGGCCAGCAAAACCAGCAATTGGAGCAGCAGTGCGGCCAGCTGTACGAGACATGGGGTATCTCACGTGCAGACATCAATGCCAGATACCTCACCTGTGCGGTCAGCATTGTGTGCAGCACCAGCCAGAAGCTGGCGATCCGCAAGGAGATCCTGCAGGCGGTGAGCGAGCAGTTTGAAGCATCGGTCACTGCGGTGGACAGCGGCATCCGCCGCATGGTGGATCAGCTGGAAGCAAGGCCGGGGCCTGCATGGCTGGCGTTTAAAGCCGATACGGGGCTGGGCAGCGGCAAGCCCACCACCGGCAAGCTGATCTATGCGGTCAGAAGTGCTGTGCTCCGGCAGAAAACAGATAAATAAGTGGTGTCCCGGGAGGCAGAGCAATGAAGCAGCAAAGGACAGATGCGAGGTCACTTACGGCGGATCAGCAAAAGCGGATTGAGGAGGTCTGCTTTCGCTCGCTGGCGCTGATCGGGCACAACTGTGAATATCTGGAACAGCATTTTGACCGCACCGGTGCAGATGAGTCTACCCGGCAGGCAGTGGCGGATATCAACGCCGCTGCTGTGAAGCTGGACCGCACCCTCAGCGAAGCTATGACTTTGCTGGAGTTTCTGCGCGGGGACGAAAAGCCGCAGCTGTATCCGGTCGATCTGTGTGATCTGCTGCGGCAGGTGGCGGCGCAGGCTGATATGATCCGGGCGCAGCTTGGGGTGGAGATCCATCTGGATTACGGCGGGTGGACCTCCTGCTGTGCGCTGGCAGACCGCAGCGATGCAGAGCTGCTGTGTCTGCATCTGCTCTCCAATGCACTGCGTGCCAGCCGGGAGGGTGGCAGTGTCAATATTGCGCTGCGCCGCACCCAGACGGCATGGCTGCTGACCTTTACCGATGATGGCTGCGGCCTGCCCGGCGAAGATGCGCAGGCGGCGCTGGAAAACCGCCGCAGCTTTCTGGGCGGGGCACAGTTGGGGCTGCTGCTCTGTCAGGAGTGCTGCCGCAGGATGGGCTGGAGCCTGCAGCTGGAGCCTGCGCCTGAAAAGGGCACCAGAGCGGTGGTAAGCATTCCGCTGTATGCGGGCGAAAGCCGTCCCGACGGCACAGTGGAGCTGCGCACCGACACGGAGACCGAGCAGGAGCAGCGCCGGTATCATCTGCGCGCTATGCTGGTGCGGGAGATGCGCACCATGCCGGAGCGCGGAGACCCGGAGAAGGAGCTTTAATAATGTAGAGGGGCTGCTGCACAGCGTTTTATGCGGCAGCTTTTTTTGAGGGAAAAAACGACACTTGTTCACAAAAAGTTCAGCCTTTTGAGCGAAAAATACTATTTTTTTCGTGTAAAATAGACAACATGGATTGAATGCTGCCCGCGATTGGATTATAATAATAGTGTATGCAAAAACGTATTTACTGCATTTTTTATAGCGAATGCTGCTTAAAAACAGCGTAGCTGCGCGATACGGGCTGCTGAAAAGAGAAAGCTGCCGTTGCACACCTTTGCTGCAAACGGCTGTTTGCCATGGCAGCCGGGGCGTTACGCTCCGGTTATTTGTCCTTAGGAGGGAAAACAAGGTGAGAGTAGGTCTTGACATCGGCAGTACCACCATCAAGTGTGTGGTGCTGGACGAGCATGATGAACTGCTGTATTCTACATACGAACGACATTATAGTCATATTCTGGAAAAGGCGCAGGAGCTGCTGCGGCGCATTGATGCCGAGCAGCTGCATGGCTGCAAGGCGCTGCTCAGCATCTCCGGTTCTGCCGGTATGGGCTTGGCAGACAGCTGCGGCGTGCCCTTTGTGCAGGAGGTGTTCTCCACCCGCGTGGCGGTCAAGCGCTTTATGCCTAAGACCGACTGCGTCATCGAGCTGGGCGGTGAGGACGCCAAGATCCTGTTTCTGACCAACGGCACCGAGGTGCGCATGAACGGCAGCTGTGCCGGCGGCACCGGTGCTTTCATCGACCAGATGGCCACCCTGCTGAAGATGAGCGCCGATGAAATGAACAAGGCTGCAGAGCAGGCGCAGCGTACCTATACCATCGCTTCCCGCTGCGGCGTGTTTGCCAAAAGCGATGTGCAGCCCCTGATCAATCAGGGTGCCCGCACCGAGGATATCGCCGCCAGCATCTATAAGGCAGTGGTCAACCAGACCATCGCCGGTCTGGCACAGGGACGCCCCATCAAGGGCAATATCCTTTATCTGGGCGGCCCGCTCACCTTCAGCACCGTGCTGCGCAAGAGCTTTGACGAAGCGCTGAATGTGACCGGCACCTGCCCGGAGAACAGCCTGCTGTATGTGGCGCTGGGCGCTGCCCTATATGCCGATAAGGAATTTGTGCTCACCGAGGTAGCCGCTGCGCTGGACAAGTACGCCGCCACTGCAACCTATGCCAGCGAGCCGCCGCTGTTCGCCAGCAAGGAGGAGTACGAGACCTTCCATGCACGGCATATGTCCCACAGTGTGCCCCACGTGGCCTTTGGCGCCCACTGCGGGCCGGTGCATATCGGCATCGACTCCGGCTCTACCACCGTCAAGCTGGTGGTGGTGGACGAAAAGAGCCAGATCCTGTACACCAACTATCAGCCCAACCTCGGCAACCCGCTGCCCCTCATCCGGGAACAGCTGCTCAAGATCTATAAGGAGCACCCGGGGCTGCAGGTGGCGAGCGTCACCACCACCGGCTACGGCGAGGAACTGGTGAAAAACGCCTTCCGCTGTGATTACGGTCTGGTGGAAACGGTGGCGCATTTTACCGCTGCCAAGTACTTTATGCCAGACGTGGATTTCATCATCGACATCGGCGGACAGGACATGAAGTGCTTTAAGATCGAGGATGGCGCGATCAGCAACATCTTCCTGAACGAAGCCTGTTCCTCTGGCTGCGGCAGCTTTTTGCAGACCTTTGCACAGGCACTGGGCTATGATGTCAAGGAGTTCGCTGCGCTGGGGCTGTTCGCGGACCGCCCGGTGGACTTGGGCAGCCGCTGCACCGTGTTCATGAACAGCTCGGTCAAGCAGGCACAGAAGGACGGTGCCAGCATCGAGAATATCTCCGCAGGCCTGTCCATCAGCGTGGTCAAGAACGCGCTGTACAAGGTGATCCGCGCTTCCAGCCCGGAAGAGCTGGGCCGCAAGATCGTGGTGCAGGGCGGTACCTTCTATAATGAAGCCGTGCTCCGCGCCTTTGAAAAGGAGATGGGCGTGGAGGTCATCCGGCCGGATATCGCCGGCTTGATGGGCGCTTACGGCGCTGCTTTGTACGGCCTGCGCCAGAGCCATAAAAATAACCAGACCACCTCTGCCATGATGGACGAGCAGGAGCTGGAAAGCTTTGCACAGCAGGTGGTCAGCGTCAAGTGCGGCGGCTGCGGCAACCATTGCCAGCTGACCGTCAATACCTTTGCCGATGGCCGCAAGTTCATCTCCGGCAACCGCTGCGACAAGCCCGTTACCGGCAAAAGCGAGGACAACAGCCTGAACCTGTACGCCTACAAGCAGCAGCTGCTGGCCAGCTACAAGCCTGTGCCCGGCAAGCGCGGCTCCATCGGCATCCCGCTGTGTCTGGGCTTCTACGAACTGCTGCCCTTCTGGTACGCCTTCTGGACGAGCCTTGGCTTTGCGGTGCACACCAGCCCGGTGTCCACCCGCGGGCTGTATCTGGCTGGACAGGCTACCATCCCCAGCGATACCGCCTGCTTCCCGGCAAAGCTGAGCCACGGCCACATCAAGGCGCTGAGCCAGATGCAGCTGGACGCCATCTTCTACCCCTGCCTGACCTACAATGTGGACGAAGGCTTGGGCGACAACCACTATAACTGCCCGGTGGTGGCCTATTATCCGGAGGTTCTGGCAGGCAACTGCCCGGAGCTGGAGGGCAAAAAGTTCATCTATGATTATGTGGGCATCCATCGCCCCAAGGACTTTGTGCACAAAATGGCAAAAGAGGTGCTGCCCAAGTACTTTGGCGGCATCTCCGAGCGGGAAGTGCAGGCCGCAGCCGATGCTGCCTACGCGGAGTACGAAGCACACATGGCAAAGATCCGAGTAAAGGGCAGCGAGATCATCGACGAGGCACGCCGTCAGGGCAAGCGCATCATCGTGCTGGCTGGTCGTCCCTACCATGTGGACCCGGAGGTCAACCACGGCATCGACCACCTGATCACCCGCCACGGGGCTGCGGTGGTCACCGAGGACAGCATCTCCAACCGAGTGCAGAAGTTTCCCACCAGCGTGCTGAACCAGTGGACCTACCACAGCCGCCTGTATGCCGCCGCCAAGTACTGCACCACCCAGAAGGATATGGATCTGGTGCAGCTGGTGTCCTTCGGCTGCGGTGTGGATGCCATTACCACCGATGAGACCCGCGAGATCCTGCAGCGGGGCAACAAGCTGTATACCCAGCTGAAGATCGACGAGATCACGAACCTCGGTGCCGTGAACATCCGTCTGCGCAGCCTGTTTGCCGCACTGGACGAGCGGGACGAAGCCGCCGCAGAAAAGGCAGAGTAAAACCGAGATAGCGCAAAAGGAAAGCATCCTCGCCCTCTCAGTCATCGCTGCGCGATGCCAGCTCCCCCAAAGTGGGAGCCCTTGGCAGTCCACGCAAAGTGTATCTTTTTGCCAAGGCCTCTCCCTTTGGGAGAGGTGGATGCGACCAACGGGAGCAGACGGAGAGGGCGAGCCAGCTAAGGACAAATACAGCAGTGGTATGATAATTGTATCATGCCAAAAGGCTTTTTAAGAAAGCAACATAGGAGGAACCTATGGAATATAATTATCCCAAATTTACCCCGGAGATGAAAAAGACCCAAACCATCCTGATCCCCAACATGGCCGTGACCCAGTTCCGGCTCATGGAGTACGCACTGCGCTGCGAGGGCTATAAGTGTGAACTGCTGGGCAACTGCGGCAGTGCCGTGGCACAGCTGGGGCTGAAGTATGTCCATAACGATACCTGCTACCCGGCGCTGCTGGTCATCGGCCAGTTTCTGGATGCGCTGAACAGCGGCAAGTATGATCTGGAGCACACCGCCCTGCTGATCACCCAGACCGGCGGCGGCTGCCGCGCCTCCAACTACATCCATCTGCTGCGCAAGGCGCTGGTCAAGGCCGGTTACCCGCAGATCCCGGTGGCAAGCCTGAACTTTTCCGGTCTGGAAAAGGACAGCGGTTTCCAGATGACCCTCCCGCTGGCACGCAAGTGCATCGCCTGCATCTTCTACGGCGATATGCTGTGTGCGCTGCGCAATCAGGTGGCCCCCTACGAGAACGAAAAGGGTGCCGCCGACCACATGGTGGATCGCTGGATCGCCCGTCTGGGTCGTGCCCTGCTGGCCGGAAAGGGCTTTACTTCCCGGGAAATGAAGCACACCTTCCCGCTCATCGCCAAGGACTTTGCCGCCATCCCGGTCACCCGGGTGCCCAAGGTCAAGGTGGGCGTTGTGGGCGAGATCTACGTCAAGTACAGCCCGCTGGGCAACAACGATCTGCAAAAATTCCTTGAAAGTCAGGACTGCGAGGTGAACTTCCCCGGCTTGATGGGCTTTGTGCAGTACTGCGCTTTCAACATGGGCGAGGATCATGTGCTGTACGGCGGCAAGCTGGCTGTAAAGGTGGGCACCGACCAGTTCCTCAACTGGTTGGACAGCGTGGAGCGTGCCATGCTCAAGGCCGAGACGGACGCCGGGTTCTATGCGCCGGGCCCCTTCAAGGAGCTGGTGGAAAAGCCCAAGGGGGTTATCTCGCTGGGCGCAAAAATGGGCGAGGGCTGGCTGCTGACCGCCGAGATGATCGAGCTGGTGCAGGGCGGCTACGGCAACATTGTGTGTGCGCAGCCCTTTGGCTGCCTGCCCAACCATATCGTGGGCAAGGGCATGGTGAACAAGATCCGTGCGCTGTACCCCAGCGCCAACATCACCCCCATCGACTACGACCCCAGCGCCACCCGGGTCAATCAGGAAAACCGCATCAAGCTGATGCTGGCTGTGGCAAAGGAGCGGCTGAACGCCCCTGTGGAAGCTCAGCCGCTTACGGCAGAGCAGCTTGCCGGCGGCGCTCCTCAGGTCGGCGCGACCGTCTAACAAAAGCAAACACGATAAAAACAGGGGAGCCGCTGCACGGCATTTTTACGCAGCAGCTCCCTTTTTGCAGGAAAGGAACCGCCATGGAAAAGCCCGCAGCTGCCTGTTATCATCTGCCCGGCCTGTTCGAGTTTTACGAGTTGTACCGCCGTTTTTTGCCGCTGTACCGGGAACACCGGGAATATTTTTACGATTGGTGCGCCATCGGCTCTATTTACGGTGCACCGGCGGGCTGCATCTGGGGCGGGGGACGCATCTCCAGCGGCGAGGCAACGGTGCGCGAGGTGCTGGCGCTGCTGCGGGAATACGGCATCTCCGGGCGGCTGACCTTCAGCAACTCCCTGCTGCGGGCTGAGCACCTTGCTGACCCGCAGTGCAACGCCTTGTGTGAGCAGTTTGCAAAAGGCGGCAGTGTGCCAAACGGCGTGATCGTCCACTCTGACCTGCTGGCGGACTATCTGCGGCAGCGCTGGCCGGAGCTGTATCTGGTTTCCTCCACCACCAAGGTGCTCACCGATTTTGCGCAGCTGCGGCAGGAACTGGCAAAGCCGCAGTTCCGGTATGTGGTGCCGGATTTCCGGTTAAATCCGGCACTGGAACAGCTGCGCACCCTGCCGCCGGAGCAAAAAGCCAAGGTAGAGTTTTTGTGCAACGAGTGCTGCTGGTTCGGCTGCACAGAGCGCAAGCGCTGCTACGAGACGGTCAGCCGTCAGAATCTGGGCGAGGACTGCCCGGATCACCGCTGCGCCGCCCCGGACGCCGTCGGGGGCTACCGCTTTTCCAAGGCGATGCGCAGCCCCGGATTTATCGGGGTGGAGGATATCCGGCAGCGGTATCTGCCCGCAGGCTTTTCCCACTTTAAAATAGAGGGCAGGGGACTTGGCAGCGCATTGGTGCTGGAATTTCTGCTTTATTACATGACAAAGCCGGAATACCAGCTGCAGGTGCGGGAGGAAATCTATCTGGACAATATGCTGGATCTTTTTTAAGAAAATCGCACCGGGCAGACCGTTTTCTGTCCGGTGCTGCTTTTTGCCTGCGGGATTTATACCGGAAAACTTTCTTTTCCCTCCAAAGCGTGTTACAATAAATAAGATATTATTTTTAGAAGCTGCTTACGAAAGCAGCTTCCTGTAGGAGCAGTGCATGGAAACAACGCAAAAACAGATCGTACTGGGCATTCTGGCCCATGTGGACTCCGGCAAGACCACCCTCTCCGAGGCCATGCTCTACCGCGCCGGTGCTATCCGCAAGCTGGGGCGGGTGGATCACGGAGACGCCTTTCTGGATACCGATAGCTTAGAAAAAGCGCGCGGCATCACCATCTTTTCCAAGCAGGCGCTGCTTACGGCGGGCAATACCGCCATCACCCTGCTGGACACCCCCGGCCATGTGGATTTTTCCACCGAGACCGAGCGCACCTTGCAGGTGCTGGACTACGCCGTGCTGGTGGTCAGCGGAACGGACGGCGTGCAAAGCCATACCGAAACGCTGTGGCGGCTGTTGCGGCGCTACCATGTGCCCACCTTTGTATTCGTGAACAAGATGGACCTGCCCGGCATGACCCGGGAACAGTTACTCAGCCAGCTGAACCACCGCCTTGGCGAGGGTTTTGTGGATTTTGGCACAGAGCCTGCCGCCCGCAACGAAGCACTGGCGCTGTGCGATGAGCAGCTGATGGAGAAAATGCTGGATGCAGGCACCCTGACCGATGCAGACATTATCCCCGCAGTTGCCCGGCGGCACGTTTTTCCGTGCTGGTTCGGGGCGGCACTGCGTCTGGACGGAGTGGATGCACTTCTGGACGGGCTGGACCGCTGCACCCGCCCCGCCCCGGCGTTGCACGCCTTTGGTGCAAGGGTGTTCAAGGTATCACAGGACGAGCAGGGCACCCGCCTGACATGGCTGCGGGTCACCGGCGGGGAGCTGAAGGTAAAGGCTCTGCTCACCGGCGAAGCGGACGGTGAGCCGTGGGCAGAAAAGGCAAACCAGCTGCGGCTGTACTCCGGCGCAAAGTATACCCTGACCGAGGTCATCGGCCCGGGACAGGTATGCGCCGTGACCGGCCTGACCCACGCAAAGCCAGGCACCGGGCTTGGGGCAGAGCGGGACAGCGATGTGCCGGTGCTGGAACCGGTGCTCAGCTATCAGGTGCTGCTGCCGGAGGGCGCGGATGTGCACGCCGCACTGGGCAAGCTGCACCGGCTGGAAGAGGAAGAGCCCCAGCTCCATGTGGTGTGGAACGAAAGCTTGGGCGAGATCCATGTGCAGCTGATGGGCGAGGTGCAGCTGGAGGTGCTGCGCAGCCTGCTGGCAGAGCGGTTCGGGCTGGAAGTATCCTTTGGCCCGGGCGGCATTTTGTATAAGGAGACCATCACTGAGCCCATGGAGGGCGTAGGCCATTACGAGCCGCTGCGCCACTATGCCGAGGTGCATCTGCTGCTGGAACCGCTGCCCCGGGGCAGCGGGATGCAGTTTGCCGCCGACTGCCGGGAAGAGGTTCTGGACAAAAACTGGCAGCGGCTGGTGCTGACCCATCTGGAAGAAAAGCAGCACCTTGGCGTTTTGACCGGCGCACCGCTGACAGATGTGAAAATCACCCTGCTTACCGGCAAAGCACACCTCAAGCACACTGAGGGCGGCGATTTCCGGCAGGCCACCTACCGCGCCGTGCGGCAGGGGCTGATGCTGGCAAAAAGCCAGCTGTTAGAGCCGTGGTATGCCTTCCGGCTGGAAGTGCCGGTGGAGAACATCGGCCGCGCCATGAGTGATATCCAGCGCATGGAGGGCAGCTTTGACCCGCCGGAAAGCGGCACCGACACGGCTACCCTGACCGGCTTTGCGCCGGTATCTACCATGCGCAGCTACCCCATGGAGGTGGTCAGCTACACCCGGGGCAGGGGACACCTGAGTCTGACGCTGGACGGCTACCGCCCCTGCCACAACGCGCAGCAGGTCATTGCAGAGAGCGGCTATCAGCCGGAGCATGATCTGGAAAACCCCGCAGATTCCGTGTTCTGCGCCCATGGTGCCGGTTTTGTGGTGCCGTGGAGCGAGGTGCGCAGCCATATGCACGTTGAAAGCGGCTGGGGCAAGGCAAAGCCTGCCCGCCCGGAGGTGCAGGCTGCGCCCCAGCGCCGCGCTATGGCCTACCGCGCCACGCTGGAAGAGGATGCCGAGCTGCTCAAGATTTTTGAGCGCACCTACGGCCCCATCAAGCGGGACCCGCTGGCGGCTTTCCGTCCGGTGCAAAAGACCGAACGCCCGGATTTTGCCGCAGAACAGTGGGAAATCGCCCCGGAATATCTATTGGTGGACGGCTACAACATCATCTTTGCGTGGGACGAGCTGAACGCGCTGTCAAAGGAAAGCCTGGACGCCGCCCGCCGCAAGCTGATGGATATCCTGTGCAACTATCAGGGCTACCAGAAATGCGTGCTCATTCTGGTGTTCGATGCCTACCGCGTGCCCGGCAGCCCGGGTGCCATTGAGCAGTACCACAACATCCATGTGGTCTATACCAAGGAGGCCGAGACCGCCGATATGTTCATCGAGCGGGTCACCCACGAGATCGGCAAAAGCCGCCGCGTCCGGGTGGCGACCTCGGACGGCATGGAGCAGGTCATTATCCTTGGTCACGGCGCACTGCGCGTGTCCGCCCGGATGTTTCACGAGGAAGTGCAGAACGTGGAAAAGCAGATCCGCGCCCTTGTGCAGGGACAGGCGTAATGCCGCCCCTGATTTTGAGAGAATGCATTTGCAGCGGCCTATTGGCCGCTGCAAATGCTAAATCTAAAATAATTATTCCGCTAGAAATGCCCAGAGTGAAACGGAGGGCATTCAAATCGTTCCACTGGAGGTGCACCCATGGCTGTGGAAATTACCGAAGAATTTGTCTGGCAGAGCATCCCGCCCCGTGCCCGGGACAGCCATAAGGGTACCTTTGGCAGCGTGCTGGCGGTGGCGGGCAGCGCCTTTTACCGGGGCGCTGCCCTGCTGGCGGCCGAGGGCGCACTGCGCACCGGGGCGGGCATCGTCACCCTTGCCAGCGTGGAACCGGTGGTCAGTGCCGCCGTCACCCGCCTGCCGGAGTGCTGCCTGTGCCCCTGTAAGGAGGGCGCACAGGGCGGCATTGCGCCGGAAAATGTGCCGCTGCTCCGGCGGCAGAAGGCTACCGTTCTGCTGCTGGGACCCGGCCTTGGCGGCACAGCGCAAAGCGCTGCCCGGGCCGCCGAGACCCGCACGCTGGTGCAGCAGCTTCTGCCCGGCTTTGCCGGGGCTGCGGTGCTGGATGCGGACGGCCTGAACGCCGCCGCCCAGCTGCTGGCAGAGGGCAAACCCTTCCCGCACCCGGCGGGGGAGTTGGTAGTCACCCCGCACCCCGGCGAGATGGCGCGGCTGACCGGGTTTTCGGCGGCAGAACTTGCCGCCGACCGGGAGGGCATCGCCCTGCGGTATGCCAAGGCGTGGAACGCCGTGGTGGTGCTGAAAGGGGCACGCACTGTAGTGGCAAGCCCGGACGGGCGGGTGTGCGTGAACCCCACCGGCAACCCGGGGCTTGCCCGGGGCGGCAGCGGGGATGTGCTGGCTGGGATGCTTGCGGCGCTGCTGGCCTGCGGTCTGCCCGCTTACGAAGCCGCTGCCTGTGCGGTATACCTGCACGGTGCCGCCGCCGACCGCGCCGCTGCAAAGCGCGGCGAGTACGGGATGCTGCCCCACGATATCCTGCCGGAGCTGGGCGCACTGTTTGCGGAAAACCAGAGATAAACGAGAAAAGCGGCAGCTGCACAAAACACCGTGCAGCTGCCGCTTTTTGGGGTGAAACGATTTGGAATGCCCTCCGCTTGCGCTCTGGGCATATTCAGCGGAATGATTATTATAATTTGTGGTTCAGAAACGTCTGCGGACGTTTCTGAACCACTTTTTCACGCTAGGGGGCGTGATGGGAAACGGCAGTTACAGCGCTCGTTTCCTACGGAAACGGTTGCGCTGTAATAGAACCATGCAGATTCAACCCGGTGAAAATGGAATGCAGAATGTCCGCCGGATTTAGCGGAACTGGCTGAGATATTCCTCCACCGAGCGGGTCATCTCCTTGGAAAAATCGGAGTTATACTTGCGGTTGCAAAAGGCGGTGCACCACTGCTCAAAGGGCGCGTTGCCAGCCTTGTAGCCAAAGGCGTCCCGCAGCTCCGCGCCGTCCATGGTGCGGTAGCCGTTTTCGTGCACGATGTGCTCCATGGCGCAGCGCTGGGGCTTTACGCGGTCTTTCTGCTGCTGGGTGGGCCAGCCGAACACCAGCATCACCGCCGGGAACACATAATCCGGCAGGTGCAGCAGGCTGCGCTGGGTGTCGCAGTTTTCCATGATATCCCCGATGTAGCACGAGCCGATGCCAAAGCTTTCGGCGGCAACTACGGCGTTCTGGGCGGCAATGGCGGCGTCCGTGACTGCCAGCATCAAATCGCCCACACCCGGGGTACGGGGCGTGCAGCCGACCTCTAAGTAGGCATCGTACCACTTTTTGCAGTCGGCGCAGAACACCAGCACCAGCGGCGCTTTGGCAATAAAGGGCTGGTGGTCGCAGCTTTCAGCCAGCGCTTCTTTCAGCGCCGGGTCGGTGATGTCTAAAATGGTGTACAGCTGCTGACAGCCTGCAGAGGGCGCCTGTGCGGCAGCTTCTAAAATGGCCTGCTTCATCTCGGCAGGGATGGGCTTTTCTTCATACACCCGCACCGACTTGCGGTCGAACAGGCTTTGCAGGATAGGGTTGCGCTCGGTCATGGGAACACCTCCGTGTTGTGTTTATTCATAGTCGATGGGCAGGGTGGGCAGGCCGTTCAGTTCCAGCCCGGCGGTGTGCCCGGCAATGTACTGGTAGTAGCCCTGTGCCGCGATCATCGCGCCGTTGTCGCCGCAGAACTTCAGTTCCGGCAGGTAGACTTTTGCACCCAGCTTCTGGGCACCGTCATTCACCAGCTGGCGCAGACGGCCGTTGGCGGCTACGCCGCCGGCAAGGCACACCTGTTTTGCACCGGTATCGGCAGCGGCAAGCAGCAGTTTTTCGGCCAGAATGCCCGCAATGCGCTCCTGAAAGCTGGCAGCAAGGTCGGGTACGTTCACTTCCTCGCCCTTCATCTGCGCCTTGTTCACCTCGTTGAGTACGGCGGTCTTTAAACCGGAAAAGCTCACGTTATATTTGCCCTCCACATGGGGCACCGGCAGACGGTAGGCCTTGGGGTCGCCGGTCTTGGCGGCAGCGGCTACGCTGGGGCCGCCGGGGTAGGGCAGACCCAGCGTGCGGGCTACCTTGTCAAAGGCTTCGCCCGCAGCATCATCTACGGTATGACCCAGAATGTGGTAGTGGGTGTAGTCCTGCACTTCTACGATATGGCTGTGCCCGCCGGACGCCACCAGACACAAAAAGGGAGGCTTGAGTTCCGGGTGGGTCAGGTAGAGCGCAGCGATGTGACCCCGCAGATGGTGCACCGGCACCAGCGGCTTGCCCGCCGAGTAGGCCAGCCCTTTGGCAAAATTTACGCCCACCAGCACCGCGCCGATAAGCCCCGGCGCAAAGGTGACGGCCACGGCGTCCACATCGTCTATGGTCTTGCCGGCGTCCAGCAGGGCTTTTTTGACCGTAGCACTGATAAATTCGCAGTGGCGGCGGCTGGCAATTTCCGGCACAACACCGCCGTACAGCGCCTGCTCCTTGACGCTGGTGGAGATGACGTTGCTCAGCAGATGCCGCCCGTCCTCCACCAGAGCGGCGGCAGTTTCGTCACAAGTAGACTCGATTCCGAGAATGATCATTTTAGTGTGCCTCCAGCCAGTTTTTGCCTGCGTGCACATCGGTGCTCAGGGGCACCGCGTACTGCACGCAGCCTTCCATTTCCTCCCGCAGGATGCGGGCGGCCTGCTCGGCCTCTGCCTCCGGGGCCTCCACGATCAGTTCATCGTGGACGGTCAGGATCAGGCGGCTTGCCATCTTTTCGTCCCGCAGGCGCTTCCACACCCGCACCATGGCCAGCTTGATCACGTCCGCAGCGGTGCCCTGAATGGGGGTGTTGCGTGCCATGCGCTCGCCGCTGGCGCGCACATTGAAGTTGGTGCTGGCCAACTCCGGCAGGGTGCGGCGGCGGCCGAACAGGGTGGACACATAGCCGTTTGCCTTGGCATCCGCGATGGTCTTGTCCATATAGCCGCTCACGCTGGGGAAAGCCGCCAGATAGTTCTTGAGGAAGGCGTCTGCCTCCTTCACAGTCACGCCGATATCCTTGGAAAGGCTGTACGCGCCCTTGCCGTACATGATACCGAAGTTGATGGCCTTGGCAGAGGAGCGCAGCCGGGGCGTTACCTCGCTCTGCGGAATGCCGTAGATCTTGGCGGCGGTGCTGCGGTGGATATCCTCACCGTTCAAAAAGGCCTGCTGCATATGTGCGTCCCCGGTGATATGCGCCAGAATGCGCAGTTCGATCTGGCTGTAATCCGCGTCCACCAGCACGCAGCCAGGCTTTGCAACAAAGTAGGCGCGCAGCTGGCTGCCCAGCTCGGTGCGGATGGGGATGTTCTGCAGGTTGGGGTTATCGGAGGAAAGCCGTCCGGTGCGGGCTTCGGTCTGGTTGAAGGTGGAGTGGATGCGTCCGTCCTCGCCAATGACCTTGAGCAGACCCTCCACATAGGTGGAGTTCAGCTTCTGGTAGGCGCGGTACTGCAAAACGTCCTCCACCAGCGGGTACTCGCGCAGGCTTTCCAGCGTTTCGGCATCGGTAGACCAGCCGCGCTGGGTCTTTTTGCCGTGGGGCAGACCCATGGTGTCGAACAGCATCTCGCCCAGCTGCTTGGGGCTGTTGGGGTTGAAGGTGGCGCTGCCGGTCTCCATGTGGATGCGGGTCAGCACCTGCTCCAGCTCCTCCCGCAGCTTTACGCCGAACTGCTCGATGCCGTCCTTATCCACCAGCACGCCGGTGCGGGTCATATCGGCCAGCACCTGTGCCAGCGGGAACTCGATCTCGTTGTACAGTGCATCCTCGCCGCAGGCGGTGATCTTGGCCTTCATCCGGGCAAACAGGTCGGCCAGCCGCCCGGCGTCCGGGTAATCGGTGCAGGTAAAGGCGGCAGCAGCCTTGTAGGCGGGGATCAGCTCGCTGATCTGGTACTTGGAGGCAGACGCATCCAGCAGATAGGCGGCCAGCTTGCCGTCCCAGACGATGCTGCTGCCCCAGCCGCCGGCGGCCATGGCTTTGGCGTAGAGGGGCGAGGAGTTGAACACATCCAGCGTCACATCGGCGTTGTCCAGCAGCCGCACTAGGTCGGCGTCCTCCAGCGGATAGACGGTGGTGTCCTGCACGGCATACCAGCTTTCCGGCTGCAATACCACGTTGCGGGTGCCCTGCTTGCCGGTAACGGCGGGGCGGGCAGCCACCAGATAATGTCCGGCGGGGGTCAGGGGCAGGGGAGCAAGTTCGGCTTCCGACAGCTCTACGGCCTGCTCCTCGGCGGCAGCTTCCGGCGCTACGCCGTCCAGCCCGAACCGCGGGATCAGGGAGTGGATCTCCAACTCCTGCAAAAGCCGCACGGCGGCGGGTTTGTTGCCCTCGCCCACGGTGTAGGACCCCTCGGCGGTGTCGATGGGGGCGTCGGTGCGGATAGTGCCCAGTGTGTGGCTCAGCTCGGCCATGGACTTGTCCTCTAACAAGTGCTCCCGCTGCTTGGGCTTGATGCGCTTGTCGTCAATGTTTTCGTACACGCCCTCCAGCGAGCCGAAAGTCTGCACCAGCGAGAGGGCGGTCTTTTCGCCGATGCCCTTCACGCCGGGGATGTTATCTGAGGTGTCGCCCATCAGGCTCTTCACCTCAATGAGCTGCTTGGGCGCAAGGCCGTATTTTTCCTGAATGGCATCCTCGTCCATCACCACGGTCTTGCTGCGTCCCATTACGGTAGCGGCCAGCAGCACGGTGGTGCTCTCGCTCACCAGCTGCAGACTGTCCCGGTCTCCGGTGGCAAGGAAGCAGTCGTCCTTCCGGGCGGCGCAGGCAGCAGCCAGTGTGCCCAGAATATCGTCCGCTTCCCAGCCCTCGGCGGTAACGGTGCGGTAGCCAAGGTCTGCCAGCAGCTGCTTGAGCACCGGAATCTGCTGCGCCAGTTCCTCGGGCATGGCGTGGCGGGTGGCCTTGTAGCCATCGTACATTTTATGCCGGAAGGTGGGGGCTTTCAGGTCAAAAGCCACGGCCACCTCGTCCGGCTGGCACTCCTTGAGCAGGGAGAGCAGAATGTTCAAAAAGCCATAGATGGCGTTGGTGTAACGTCCGTCCTTGGTGGTCAGCAGCTTGATGCCGTAAAAAGCGCGGTTGGCAATGCTGTTGCCGTCAATGACCAGTAAACGCATAATGCAGTTCCTCCGTTGCGTAATTTCACATCTTATAGTATAGCACAAAACCGCACCGCGCGGGAGCTTTTTGCGCAAAAAAGAGAAACGGTTGCTTTTCGTGATGTCATCTCTCGTAAAAATGCGATTGTCGCGGCTCGTAAGCCGTGACGATCGTATCATTTATAATGTTCTTCCGCTGCCTATGCCCAGAGCAGCGCGGAGGGCATTTTAAATCGTCCCGCCGCAAAAAAAGCTGCCGCACAAGCTGTGCAGCAGCCTTACTGATGCCGGGTTTATTCCTCAATGCGGATGGCGCTTACCGGGCAGCTCTGGGCTGCGGTGACGGCCTGCGGCACCTCCTCCGGCGGGATGGGGCCGGGCTCTGCCACAGCCAGAACCCCCTCCATGCGGAACACGGCGGGGCACAGCCCGGCGCACTGGGTACAGCCGATGCACAGCTCAGGGTCTACGAATGCATTCATGCAAACACCTCCTTTGCGGAAAGCATTGCCCGTTTTGCCGCAAATTATGCCTATGCAAGCGGTTTGCGGTGTGGTACAATAAGACCGCCGGGAACCGGCAGGAGGAGATAAGATGAATATCCAGATCTTTGGCACGAGCAAGTGCTTTGATACCAAAAAGGCGCAGCGCTATTTCAAGGAGCGCGGCATCAAGTTCCAGATGATCGACCTGAAGGAAAAAGGCATGAGCCGGGGCGAGTTTGATAACGTGGCGCGCGCCTTGGGCGGCTGGGAAGCGCTGGTAAATCCGGCAGCAAAGGACAAGCAGACCCTTGCGCTGCTGGACGCGCTGGTGGACTGGCAGAAGGAGGACAAGCTGTTTGAAAACCAGCAGCTGTTCAAGACCCCCATCGTGCGCAACGGACGCAAGGCTACCGTGGGCTACCAGCCCGAGATATGGAAGGACTGGGAATAAAAAGCCTGCTTTCACAAAAAAACCACCGGTATAGGTTTTGCACTCTGCGGCCGGATGTGGTATACTGTTAGGCAGACAAAAAACTTTGGGAGACTCAGACCAATGAAAAATACGATCACCCCGGAAGAACACGCCCGGATCAAGCGCCGCCGCTGGCGGCAGACCTTGGGTCTGCTGATCACGGTGCTGGTGCTCATCGGGTTTATCACGGTGCTGCGGGCCGGTGTGGGCCTTGTGGCAAACCTCTTTGACGATACTGCACAAAAACAGGAATACGAGGACAAGCTGGAGGGTCTGGTATTGTTCGACCCCATGCCCTTTGACGGCATTGAGAACATCGACGACCTGACCCTGCGGGAAGCAGCCGTATGGGGCTGTGTGTACAGCATTCAGGAGACACAGGGCGGTTTTGACAACTATAACACCGACCCCGAGACCGAGCAGCTGCTGCTGCCCTCGGTGGAGGTGGACGCCTATCTGGCAAAGCTGCTGGGCCCCGGCTTCAAGCTGACCCACCGCAGCTTTGACATGGAGGATATGACGATCGAGTTTGACGAGACCACCCAGTGCTACAAGATCCCCATCACCGGTACGGTGGGCTACTACCGCGCTACCGTGGTCAAGCTATTCAAGCGCAGCGGCAAGCTGCACGTCACCGTGGGTTATATTCCCACCGCAAGCGCGGACGACAGCATCATCAACCCCTCCTCGGACACCCCCACCAAGTATATGGATTACCTGTTCGAGCGCCAGAGCGGCAGCTGGTATCTGACCGGCCTGACCGAGAGCGAGACCAAGCCCGAAAGCGCCGCAAGCTCCGCTGCTGCGCAACCGGAGCCTATGGCGGAAAGCGATGTGCAGGACGCCATTCTGGCCACTGCCGGAGATTCCGCTGCGGCAGATTCGGCTTCTGCTTCGGCTGTCCAGCCAGAAGCGGGTGCAGACAGCGCCGTGGCAGAAGCCCCCGCCGCTGAGGATGCCGCCAGCACCGCAGCGTAAAATGTAAATGAAAACACCCGACTGTGAGTTTTCTTTCACAGTCTGGTGTTTTTTTGTACGTTTTATTTTAAATCAAACCTGACCACCACCAGCCGATACCACAGGTAGGGAACCATGTTCCATATCATCCACAGTTCCATCAGGATATAATTGGGCAGGTCTTTCAGGCGGAAGGGGCGCTTGCCCAACTTGCCCGCTTTGAGCAGGGCAAAGGCCTCGTGCATTCCCTTGTCCCAAGCCTCGCCAAAGCCCTGCTTGTGGAACTTGTAGCACTTGAGCAGATAGCCCAGCGCCAGCGGGATAAAGTTGAGCACCAGCATCAGCAGCGGCTCGTTTTTGAGCGGCAGCAGAATGCTGTTGCGGCCGCTCTGCTGGCTTTTAAAGGCGTTGTATTTGACAGCGCCGGTGCTGGCACCGCAGATATGGTAGCACTTGGCGGCGGGGCAGAGCACGTTCTTGTAGCCGGCATTGTTGGCGCGCCAGCTCAGGTCTACGTCCTCAAAGTAGGCAAAAAAGTTTTCGTCAAAGCCGCCGATCTCGTCCAGAATGCTTTTGCGGTACAGCGCTGCGCCGCCGCAGGCCGAGAAGATACGCTTTTGCTTTGTGTAGCGGCTGACGCGGCGGCCATCGCCGGTCTTGCAGGCAAAGCCCATCCATGTTACATAGTCCCCGGCATCATCGGCCAGCTCCCGCTCAAAGTGACGGATCATCAAACTTTGCACCGCAAAGATCTTCGGGTCGGCATCGGCGGTGCGCAAAAGCTCGGCCAGCCATTGCGGCTCGGCAAAGGCGTCGTTGTTGAACAGCACCACATATTTGCTCTGCGCCCGGGCAATGCCCTGATTCACTGCGTAGGAAAAACCGGTGTTGCGCCCGTTTTCGATCAGGGTAAAGTTGGGGCGGGTGCAGTAGCTGCGGGCTTGTTCCAGACTTTCATCGGTGGAACCGTTGTCCACCACGATCAGGTCAAAATCCTGCTCAGTCTGGGCGTAGATGGACTCGATGGAGTCTTTCAGCCAGCCCTTGCCGTTGATATTGGGGATAACGATGGTTGCTTTGCTCATAAGTTTTTCTCCTGCGGATGTACAGATCCAAGGGGTATTATAGCATAACCCCCCGCAAAAAGAAACGGGCAAATGCTGCGCACGGGGAAGCTTGCCCTTTGCTCAGCAGAAGCGGATACGGTACTCCCGGGGGGTGCAGTGCTTGATCTCCCGGAAGGTCTTGATAAAGTAGCTTGCGTCCGAAAAACCGCATTCCAGCCCCACCTCGCCGGTCTTGAGCCGGGTGGAGCGCAGCAGCTCAGCGGCTTTTTCCACCCGGAACTGCTTGACGTACTGGATGGGCGTGATGCCCAGAAACTGCCGGAAACTGCGCAGACAGGCACTTTCGCTCAGGGCTACGCATCCGGCCAGCTTTTCCACGGTCAGTTCCTCGGCGTAGTGCTCCTCTACATAGCGCAGCATCTGCTTCATCCGCTCCGAGGCGATCTGTTCCTGCTCCGATACCTTCACCTTGCCGCTGACGCATTGGGTAATGAGCAGCCGCAGGGCGGCGGTAAGGTGGTACCGCACCCGGTTCTCGTAGTCAAAGGGCTCGTCTGCCACGCCCTTCCACGCCTCCCGCAGGCAGAGCAGCACCTGCCGCTGCCATGGCACGGCCTCGTCCAGCAAAAAGAAGGGCGGCGTGCCCGGCTGCAAAAGCGGGCGGATGAGTTTTTGCCAGAACACGGTGTCCATGCCGCCGACAAGCCTGGGCTGAAATACACCGGAGTGCAGCAGCGCCCTGCCTTCAGCAGGCTCTACCGCGTGCAGCGCCCCGGAGTTGATAAACACGCCCTGCCCGGTCTGCAGGGTCAGCCGGGTCTTGTTCACATCCACATGAATGGGTCCCAGCGCCGCCAGAATAAACTCAAATTCCTCGTGCCAGTGCCACGCCACCGAGTAGCAGGAAAGATCTTCGGCGTAGCAGGCAATGGGGAACAGCGGGCTGCCGTGCTGGGTCTGCTCCCGCCCGGCGGCATCGGCCACCACGGCAGTAGCACTGGAAAGCCCCACCCGGCCGCTGGTATAAGAGACACAGCTTGTCTGATATGCCATATTCACCAATTCCTTTCCGCAATACTTTGAATGTTTTTTATCAATGCCGATTTTGTTGCATATACTATGCGGTTTTGTTCTATGATTCAAGATTGTTTTGTGGTATTATCCTATCAGAGCTTCCAAGCTCAGTATAGCACCAAGGCAGCGGGAACGCAAGCTGTGCAAGCATTCCCATGCCGGGCAAAACCGCTATCCTCCCGCCGTCTGACGGAGTTACAGCCGGACGGCAAGTGTAATATAAACCATTTTATCAAGGAGGTATTCCTATGCTTCGTATCGAGTATTTTGATAAGGAACGTTTCATGCGCCAGCTTTCTGCCAGCCACGGCAGCGTGCTGCTGCATCTGGACAACGGCAAGACCTGCGACCTGAAGCAGGACGCTACCGCACGCTCCATGCTGCAGATGATGGACACTGCCCCCAAAAAGGGCTTTGACCTCACCGTGACCGACCCCGCCGACGTGACCGGCTTCCTGCGCTATATGCTGGAGGCAGGCCGAACCGAGCGCGTGGCCGGCTGAGTAATGCCAATCTCTTATCCCAATAAGTGTCACAGCTAATGCAAAGCGCCCGCTCCGGTCAAAGCCGGGGCGGGCGCTTTGCCTGTTTTACCGGAAAGCTTGCGCAGGCGGGCGGTCTGTGGTAAGCTGAAAGCAGAAAAAACAAGATGGAGGGAACGACTATGAACCTGAAGGAAGCATTCCGCTACCAGAACAAGCTCCAGTCCCTGCTGGACGAGGCGCAGGGCATTCTGGACTGCGATGCCAACGTGACCAAGGTGGCCAACACCTACCTGCGCCACAAGGTGATGCCCGAGGCCGAGGATGAGACCGTTATGGACGTGGCACAGACCGAATATGCGGAGCAGATCACCGATATTGCCCGGTTCATGCTCTACCTGCTGGAGGAGAAGAGCCGCCTGTTTGCCGCCATCCGCAAGGCAAAGGATGCGCTGGACATGGATATGGACAGCGAGGTCAGCCTGAACGCTGCGCGCCAGAGCATTGCCCGCACCTTCAAGCGGATGAACGACCTGCGCAGCTCCGAGCAGCTGCTTTCCGGCGGGGGCACCGGCTACCGTTTCAACGCCGAGGGCAACCAGATCTCCTACTGCTGTGATGTGAAGCGGGTGACCACCATCAACTACGACCGCAAGGTCATCCATGCTGCGCTGAGCAAGCTGAACCGGCAGGCAGACGAGACCTCCAACCGGCTGGACCTCTGCCTTGTGACCTCCAAGGTAGACTACACTGTCCCCTTTGATGTAAATGCCAGCTTTGCCGAAGCCTTTGAGATCTATCTGGAAAACGCCAAAAACTAAATAAACGTTCCACCGGCTATTTTGGGTGCGGCAAGCGCCGGGTGCACGGCTGCCGGTTCAGGTGCAGATGAACTATAAGGCTGCACATTTCCGCAAGGAAGCTTCGGTACGGCTCACCTTACGAGCCAGCTATTATGAAAAAATCTTGCGTTCGGCTTTTCCGCCACCGCCAGACGCTTTTTCGCCGAAACCGTCCCTTGCTCCTTCCCGCATTCCTGCTTTTGTGCTTACGTCTCCATGGGCAGGCAGGCAAGCCACCCTTCATGAATTTTGCCCGCAGACTGCTGCGGGCACACACTTTCTGCGTGCCGGGCGGGTGCTCTGCGCCCCTTTGCACGCAGAGTAAAATGGCAGCCGCCCCTGCGCTTGCCGTATCCAAAATAGCCGGTGGGAAAGGCCTCAAATGATAAAACGGGGAATTATGGCTGGTGTTAAAGGCTTCCCCCGGACGGGGAAAGCCTTTAACACCATTCTGTATTCAATAAAAAATCATCCGACACCGGAGGTGTGCTCTGTGAAAAAATGCAATCTGTTTTATCTCAGCGGACTGCTGTTTTATCTTGCTGCGGCGCTGAACTTTATCACTGGCGAGGGTCACTCCACGGCGGTGGTATGGCTCTGCCTTGGCTCCAGCTTTTTGTGTCTGGGGTATTCGCAGCAGAAAAAATAAAGCAGCAGGCCAGCCCCGGCGGGAAAAGCTGCCGGGGCTGCAATTCTTTGCGGGGCTCGTTCGTATTCCAGACAGAACGACCAAATTTCGACAAAAACGAGGTATGATCATGTCAACCAAACCAATTGATTCCACTGCCGCGACCCGCTTTGACCTGAGCGCTGCGGCACTTCATATCCTTGCCATGGCGCTGATGCTGATGGACCACCTGTGGGCGACCCTGCTGCCTGCGCAGGAATGGCTGACCTGCGCGGGGCGGGTGGCGTTTCCCATCTTTGCCTTTATGGCGGTGGAGGGCTACTTCCACACCCACGACCTGAAAAAATACACCTTGCGTCTGCTGCTGTTTGCCCTGCTTTCAGAGATCCCCTTCGACCTGATGTACGGCGGCACATGGTTCTACCCGGTGCACCAGAACGTCATCTGGACGTTGCTTTTGGGCATTCTGGGCGTCCATTTGATGGAAACCGTGCGCAAAAAGCAGAAAACATGGTTGTACCTGCTGGTATCCGCCCTTGTGGTGGCGGCAGGCGCAGTGCTGGGCACGCTGGGCATGGTGGACTACTACGGCACCGGTGTGCTGAATGTGTTCATCTTTTACTTCTTCCATGGGCGCAAGTGGTGGTGCCTGCTGGGGCAGCTGGCGGCGCTGTACTGGGTCAACGTGGAACTGCTTGGCGGGCTTATGTACCCCATCCAGCTCTTCGGTATGGACTTTGAGCTTTGCCAGCAGGGGCTGGCGCTGCTGGCACTGGTGCCTATCTGGCTGTACCGCGGGCGGCAGGGCTACCACAGCAAGCCGTTCCAGTATGCCTGCTACGCCTTTTACCCTGTGCATATGCTGCTGTTGGTTCTGGTGCTGAACTTCGTGAACCGATAAGATATTAGGAAACGGGTCAGAAACACCCACAGGTGTTTCTGACCCGTTTTTTAGTCTTTTGCCGGGGGTGCTTTCCTATAAACGCAAAGCATGGTATACTGAAGGCGGAAAACAAAAGCTTGGAGGAGCAACAATGACAAACAAGAAGCTGAACTACCCCGCAATCGCCAAGGAGACGGCTATCCTGACCGGAGCTATCGCTATCATTGCGGCGGCGGTCTATTTTTTTCTGGCGCCCAGCCATACATCCGTCAGCAGTATTTCCGGCCTTGGCATCGTGCTTTCTAATTTTGTGCCGCTGCCGCTTTCGGCCATTACTATGGTGCTGAATACCGTGCTGCTCATCATCGGTTTTTTCACCTGCGGCAGGGAGTTTGGCGCAAAAACCGTGTATACCAGCGTGATGCTGCCGGTATTTCTGGGGCTTTTTGAGCGGCTGTTCCCGGATTTTGGCTCCATGACAGGCAGTCAGGAGCTGGATGTGCTGTGTTATATTCTGGTGGTCAGCGTGGGTCTGAGCATCCTGTTCAACCGCAACGCATCCTCAGGCGGGCTGGATATCGTGGCAAAGATCATGAATAAGTATCTGCACATGGAACTGGGCAAGGCCATGTCCCTTTCGGGAATGTGCGTGGCGCTTTCCGCTGCCCTTGTCTACGATAAAAAGACCGTGGTGCTGAGCATTCTTGGCACCTACTTCAACGGCATGGTGCTGGATCATTTCATCTTCGACAACAGCATCAAGCGCCGGGTGTGCATCATTACCGAGAAGGAAGAGGCGCTGCGGCAGTTCATCATCAACGACCTGCACAGCGGTGCCACCATGTACGAGGCCATCGGTGCATACAACTTTGAAAAGCACAACGAGATCATTACCATCGTGGACAAAAACGAGTATCAGAAGCTGATGAACTTCATCAACCGCGAGGACCCCAAGGCCTTTGTCACGATTTATAATGTATCCAGTATGCACTATCAGCCCAAGCGCTGAGCGGCACAGGGAAAGGATGCAAAAGCCGTGACCGGGGCTTTTCCGCAGCGGAAAACCGTGGTAAAATAAGAAAAAACGGAAAGGGAACGACAGCCATGGACATCAGACTGGTTTGCAGCGACATTGACGGTACGCTGCTGCAATACGGTAAAAAGGAACTGGAGGGCGAGATATTCGACCAGATCCGGGCGCTGCATCAGCGGGGGATCTGGTTTTGCCCGGCCTCCGGGCGGCAGTATACCAGCCTGCGCAAGCTCTTTGCACCGGTGGCGGACTGCTGCGTGTTTATCTGTGAAAACGGCGGCACTATTTTTCAGGAAGAACAGTGCATCGCTAAAAACCCTATGCCCCGGGCGCTGGCAGAGGAAATTGCCAACGATATGTGGACGCGCAGCGAGGGGCGGGGCGAGGTGATGCTCTCCGGCCAGAACACTGCCTACCTGATGGAGCGCGGCCTTGGGATGCTGCAGCGGGTGCAGTTTGTGGGCAACCACTACCAGATCATCCACAGCCCCGCCGAGGTGCCGGAGGACATCACCAAGGTGTCGGTGTACCTGCATGAGGGCGTGGAGAACTATGTGGAGCGCTTTGTGCCCCGCTGGAAGCAGGCAAACTGCGCCGTGGCGGGCCCGTTCTGGATCGATACCACCTTTGCCAACAAGGGCATCGGGGTGCAGTGCGTGTGCAGCACCCTTGGCATCGACCCCGCACAGGTCATGGCCTTTGGCGATAACTACAACGACGAGACCATGCTGGACGTGGTGGGCGTGCCTTACATCATGGACAACGCCGCCGCCCCGCTGCGGGCAAAATACAAAAACCACACCCCCCGCCCGGAGGATGTGCTGGCGCAGCTGCTGGCACAGCAGCCGTAAAGGGGGAGAACCCATGAACCGTAAGGGCTTGGAACAGCTCATTTTTGATACTTACAGCGTAGAGCCGGACTATCCGTGGATGGACACCCCGGAGTCGGCGGTGTTCCGCCATGCAGCAAACCGCAAGTGGTTTGCGCTGGTCACCACCGTGCCCAGAAGCAAGCTGGGTCTGCCCGGACAGCAGCCGGTGGATATCGTGAACCTGAAATGTGACCCCATCCTCATCGGTTCTCTGCGGGCAGAGCCGGGCTTTTACCCGGCCTACCACATGAATAAGGAAAATTGGATCACCGCCGCGCTGGACGGCAGCGCCCCGGAGGATAAGCTCCGTCTGGTGCTGGACATGAGCTACACCGCCACCGCACCCAAGCTGCGAAAAAAGAAAGCTTGACCGCAGCAAAATAAGGGCGGGCGCTGCAATTGCTGCCCGCCCTCATTCGTATTCAGGGTAAAGGGACTAGAGGGACTGCATTTTGCAAAAGGAGGAAGCTATGGCTATTTTTGAAAAGACCATCCGCAACCAGAACTTTGATACCCTGCTCCGCAAGCTGGAACGCGCCATCCCGGACAGCAGCTGGTCGGCAGAGCTGGAAGCCGGCAGCGACTTTAAGGACGGCAGCGCCCGGTGCAGCGTGCGGGTGTTTGAGCGGTACAGCATGGTGGGCGGTAACCGTCTTAGCCTGACGCTGACCTTGTTCCAGAACGGGGATGAACCCATCCGGCTGTCGGCCATTGCAGCGGGCGGCAGTCAGGCGGTGTTCTTTAAAATGAACACCCTCGGCGAGGACGCCTTTCTGGAGGACGTAAAGCAGCTGCTGGAAGAAATTTTGGAGGGGTAAAATGTTTTATAGTGGGTTTGACGCGCTGTTCAGCATCCTGTTCCCGCTGGTGTTTCTGGTGGTGCTGGGCATGATCCTGTTTACCGTGGTGAGCAATCTGCGCACATGGAGCAAAAATAATGCGTCCCCGCGCCTTGCCGTCCCGGCCACTGTGGTAGCCAAGCGGATGAACGTTTCCCGCCATCATACGGACAATACGATGGCGCATACATTCACGACCTATTATGTGACCTTTCAGGTGGAAAGCGGTGACCGCATGGAACTTGAAGTAGATGGTTCGGACTACGGAATGCTTGTAGAAGGCGACACCGGAAAGCTGAGCTTTCAGGGCACGCGGTATCTGGGGTTTGAACGGAAAGACGGGTGACCGATATGCAGCAAAAGCATTCAAGTGTGCCGGAAATCGTGGGCAAAAGCCTGTTTTATACACTGACGAACTATCTGCTTATCAGCATGGAACTGTCCTTCCGTGCGCAGTGGTTCTCGGTCTTGTTCTCGGCGGCGCTTGTATGGTGCAACATGGAGTATTGGAACGCCGTTTACAGGCTGACCGGCAAAAAGCTTGCTGCATGGGTCTTGTGGGGCGTCTGCATTGCTGTAAGCACAGGCGTTGCGTATTTTGCGGGGTATATCCAAGGGATGCTTGTTCCGCTTGCGGTATGATAAACGCGCTGCTGCGCAGTATTTTTGATAAAATCGCAGAAGCTGTGACAAAAGTATTATTCTTTTATGAATTTTAGCACTCTACACTTGACAGTGCTAAAAAATCGTGTTATAACAGTGGCGTGCTCAGGAGGAAGGGCAAAAGGAGAGCCGCAAGGCTCCCCGGAAAGCCTTTCCGAGTGGACGCTTCAGATTTTTTGCCCCGACCCGAACGCCGGGATTGGAGGAATGATTTATGCTTATGCCGACTGTTTTCCATGAAAACCTGTTCGATGATTTCTTCGATCCGTTCTGGAATGACGCTGCACTGGAACGTATGATGAACCGTGAGGCTCGTGATACCTTTGGTAAGCGTGGTGCAAACATGATGAAGACCGATGTCAAACAGACGGACAACGGCTACGAAGTAGCTGTTGACCTGCCGGGCTGCAAGAAGGAAGACGTTCAGATGGATCTGAACGACGGCTACCTGACCATTCAGGCAGTGCGCAGCCACTCTAACGATGAAAAGGACAACAAGGGCCGTTATGTGCGGCGCGAGACCTTCTCCGGCAGCTGCGCCCGCAGCTTCTATGTGGGCGAAGTGAAGAAGGAGGATATCCACGCAAAGTTCGAGGATGGCGTCCTGCACATCCAGCTGCCCGCTCCTCAGCAGACGAAGGCTCTGCCTGAGAACCCGAACCTGATCGAGATCGAGTAAATGCCGGCCGTGTGCGCCAAGGCACAACATACATAAGATGCCCCCGGAGAGCTGCAACAAGCCCTCCGGGGGCATTTTTTGTGTACAGGCCTTCGATGACGGAGAGGGGAGAAAGTACCTGTTTTTTCCAGAAAACTTTATTTTTCCACCGTTTCGTGGTATCTTTATAAGGCGCACGCAATACAGGCCTGCGGCTGCACTGGCAGCGGCTGCGGACTGCGTGCAGCAAAAAAGAACGTATAGAAGTAAAAAAGGGGGATAAAAGTCATGGGCGAATTTGCCTTTCAGACTTTACGGGAAAGTATCACCTCTGCCATCAGGAGCAAGATCCTTACCGGGGAATTACAGCCGGGCGTAAAGCTGGCCGAGCAGCGGCTTGCCGAGGAGTTCGGCTCCAGCCGGGCACCCATCCGGGAGGCGTTGCGGCAGCTGGAACAGGAGGGTATGGTCGAGTATTCGCGCAATGTGGGCTGCTCGGTGCGCCGGGTGAAACCGGAGGACGCCTACGAGATCTACCTGCTGCGGGCAAATCTGGAAATGACGGCGCTGCGCTATTTTGACTGCAAATTCCCGGAGGAGGATCTGCGCACCCTGCGCGGCATCTTAGAGGAGATGCGCAGCGTCCGGCCGGGGGATCTTTCGCAGATCGTGGAGAATGATAACCGCTTCCACGCGGTCATCGTGCAGCGGGCAGGGCTGCCCAGACTGCTGAAATTCTGGGACGACCTGAACTACGGCAACTTGCTCGTTGGGGCGAGCAGCGGCTCTAACCACGAGACGCTGGCGCAGCGGCAGAACGGCATCCACACCAAGCTGTACGAGGCGCTGGCAAGCGGCGACACCGAGGCTGCCTGCCGCGCCGTCTATGCCCACTACATGGAGCCTATGGAGCGGATGCGCAGCGCAAACAGCGCTGGACAGGCAGCAGACGGCACGGCAAAATAAGGGGAATTTGGCTGAACGTCTAAATTTTGACCAATCATTTTATGGAAATTGCAGATTGTCTACAATCTGCAATTATGCTATACTGTCAAAGTGACTGGTCGAGAGTTGCTGTATTTTTGGTAAAAATTGCAAAATGTATGCGGAATCTCGGCCTTCTTACAGGAACTTCCGCCCTGTGTGGAGAAGAAAGAGAGGAATTATCCGTATGTCTAACAAAGAAAAAGCCACAAAGATCTCGTGGCTTACCCTTGCCTTCATGGCCTTTTCTACGGTCTGGGGCTTCGGCAACATTACCAACGGCTTTGTGTACTTTAACGGTCCGCAGGTCATCTTCAGCTGGATCTTCATGTTTGCCCTTTACTTTATCCCCTATGCGCTGATGGTGGGCGAGCTGGGCTCCGCCTTTAAAAACGAGGGCGGCGGTGTCAGTTCATGGCTGCACCAGACCACCAACGCCAAGCTGGCTTACTACGCCGGCTGGACCTACTGGGCGTGCCACATCACCTACATCGCCAGCAAGGGCAGCGGCTTTTTGAAGGCGCTGAGCTGGGCGGTTTTTCGCAACGCGGAGACCTACGATTCCTTCCCCACCCGCTACATCCAGCTGGCTACCTTCTGCATCCTGCTGCTGGGCTGCTACATTGCAAGCCTGGGTCTGAACCCCCTGAAAAAGCTGCTGACTGCCGCAGGCACCTGCACCTTCGTCATGTCCCTGCTGTACATCGTGATGATGTTCGCTGCCCCGGCCATCAACCCCACGGCAGAGTACGTCCACGCCAACCTGAGCTTCAGCAGCATGATCCCCAACTTTAACGTCACCTACTTCACGTCTCTGTCCATTCTGGTGTTCGCTGTGGGCGGCTGCGAGAAGATCTCTCCCTACGTCAATAAGGTCGAAAACCCCAGCAAGGGCTTCCCCCGCGGCATGATCACGCTGGCCGTCATGGTGGTCGCCTGCGCCATTCTGGGCACGCTGGCCATGAGCCGTATGTTCGACCCCGCCGTCATCAACGCCAGCGCAGAGAGCTTCAACGCCTATGTCGCCAACAGTTCCTACTGGGCTTTCCAGAAGCTGGGTCAGTACTACCATGTGGGCGATCTGTTCATGATCATCTACGCGCTGTGCAACGTCATCAGCCAGCTCGCCGTGCTGATTTTGAGCATCGATGCACCCCTGCGTATGCTGCTGGATAACGAGCACACCAAGCAGTTCATCCCGCAGGCTCTGCACAAGGTCAACGCCCACGGCGTGCACAGCAACGGCATCAAGATGGTGGCTGTGCTGTCCGGCTCCATCATTCTGGCACAGTCCTTCGTGCCCGGTGCTGCCGCCGTTCTGCGCCAGCTGACCAAGCTGAACTCTGTGTGTATGCCCATGCGCTACCTGTGGGTGTTTGCCGCCTACATTGCCCTGCGCAACGCCTACGATACCATCCCCGCCGAGTACCGCTTTGTCAAAAATCAGGCCGTGGCCAAGTTCTTCGGCGGCTGGTGCTTTGCCGTTACCGCCGTGTGCTGCGTGCTGGGTATGTATGATAAGGACCCCTTCACCTTTGCACTGAACGTCATCACCCCCGTGGTGCTGACTGTGCTGGGATTCATTCTGCCCGCCCTAGCAAAGCGCGAGCAGACTGCTGCTAAAAAGTAACCTGAATATGCTTAAAAGGGCCGGTCAGCACTGACCGGCTCTTTTCAGATACACCCAAGGAGGTTTATTTTTATGATCGCATCCGAAGTCCGTGAAATGCTGTCCTTCATCGACGGCAACCCCACCGCATACCACACCACCGCCGCTGTGCGGGATATCCTGCTGAAGGCAGGCTTTGCCGAGCTGCTGGAAAGCCGCAAGTGGGCGCTGGAACCCGGCAAGGACTATTTTGTCTGCCGCAACGGTTCCAGCATCATCGCCTTCCGCATGGGCGACCAGCTGGAAAATTACAGCTTCAACGTTGCCGCCGCCCATACGGATTCTCCCTGCTTCCGCATCAAGGAGAACGCCGAGATCCACATGGGGCAGAACTACACCAAGCTGAACACCGAGGGCTACGGCGGCATGATCTGCGCCACATGGATGGATCGTCCGCTGTCTGTGGCGGGCCGTGTGCTGGTGCAGGAGAATGACACCATCGTTTCCCGTCTGGTGGCGCTGGACCGCGACCTGCTGATGATCCCCAGCGTAGCCATCCACATGAACCGCGAGGTCAACGATAAGGCTTCCTTCAACAAGCAGGTGGATATGCTGCCCGTGCTGGGCGGTGCCTGCGAGGAGGGCGCGCTGAAAAAGCTGATCGCAGAGGAGCTGAAGGTGTCCGAGGAGCAGATCCTTGGCAGCGATTTGTTCCTCTATGTGCGGGAAAAGGCCACCGTCTGGGGCTGCAACGAGGAGTTCATCTCCTGCGGCCGTCTGGACGATCAGCAGTGTGTCTACGGCATCCTGAAAGGTCTGCTGACTGCCAAGAACGCCCGCTCCATCGGTGTGGCAGCCTTCTTTGATAACGAGGAAGTCGGCTCCGGCACCAAGCAGGGCGCAGCCTCCACCTTCCTGTACGATGTGCTGCACCGCATTGCCCAGAGCCTTGGCGGCAGCGATGAGGACTTCCACCGTGCGGTGGCTTCCAGCTTTATGGTCAGCGCCGACAACGCCCACGCTGTGCACCCCAACCACCCGGAGCACACCGATGTGAACAACTGCACCTACATGAACAAGGGTGTGGTCATCAAGACCCACGCCGGTCAGAAGTACACCAGCGACGGCATGAGCGTTGCAGCCGCCCGGGAGCTGGCTGCCCGCGCCGGTGTGCCGCTGCAATACTTTGCAAACCGTTCCGATAAGGTAGGCGGCAGCACGCTGGGCAATCTGGCGATGGCACAGGTGTCCATGAACTGTGTGGACATCGGCCTGCCCCAGCTGGCGATGCACTCCTGCTACGAGACCGCCGGTGCAGAGGACACCCTCTCGCTCATCAAGCTGATGCAGGAGCTGTACGGCAGTCACTTTGAAGAGACTGCTTTCGGCACGCTTTCCATCAGCAAGTAAATTGATATAAAAAGGACTGCCGTGCGCTGCACGGCAGTCCTTTTTGCATTTATGACCCTTTATTTGCGGCGGGTGAGACAGTTCAGCGCCATCACGACCAGCACGAGAAAACCGATGACCAGCAGGATACCGGTCATGCCGATGAGCATCATGGGCAGGGTGGTCATCCAGGAAGAAAGATGAAGCATAAAGGCACCTCCGTTAAGCCATCAGGGAAAGGATCAGTCCGCCGGCAAGGACGGATGCGATCTGCCCGGAAACGTTGACGCTGATGGAGTACATCAGCAGGAAATTCTGGCTGTCCTCGGCCAGACCCATCTTGTTGACCACGCGTCCGCTCATGGGAAAGGCCGAAATGCCTGCCGCGCCGATCATGGGGTTCAGCTTTTTGCCCTCGGGCAGAAAGAGGTTCAGCAGCTTTGCGAACAGCACGCCGCCAGCGGTATCAAAGATAAAGGCTACAAGACCCAGCGCCATGATGAGCAAAGTGTCCGGCCGGACGAACTTGTCGGCGGTCATCTGCCCGGCAACGGTCAGACCCAGCAGCAGGGTGATGAGGTTTGCCAGTACGTTCTGGGCGGTCTCGCTCAGGGAGTTCAGCACCCCGCATTCCCGCAGCAGGTTGCCAAACATCAAAAAGCCCACCAGCGCCACGCTGGCCGGGGCTACCAGACCGGCGACCACCGTGACCACAACGGGGAACAGGATCTTGGTCAGCTGGGTGACGTTGCCTTTTTCGTAGGGCATACGGATGCGGCGCTCTTTCTGGGTGGTCAGCAGACGGATGACCGGCGGCTGAACGATGGGCACCAGCGCCATGTAGCTGTAAGCTGCCACCATAATAGCGCCCAGATACTGGGATTTCAGGGTGTTTGCCACAAAAATGGCGGTGGGGCCGTCCGCTGCGCCGATGACCGCAATGGATGCGGCGTCCTTCATATCAAAGAAGAACCCGGCCAGAAACAGGGTGAAAAAGATGCCGAACTGTGCCGCTGCGCCAAACAGCATGAGCCACGGCTTTTCCAGCAGCGGGCCAAAATCGATCATGGCACCGATGCCGATGAACAGCAGCAGCGGGAACAGCTCGTTGGACATCCCTGCTTCAAACAGGGCAGAGATGGGGCCAACGGTGTCTCCCTGCGTGATGGCACCGGATGCGGGAAGATTGACCAGAATGGCACCGAACCCCATGGGCAGCAGCAGACTGGGCTCCATCTTTTTGACGATGGCAAGGTAGATGAGCAGGGCACCGATGCCCCACATGACCACCATCTGCCATGTCAGCGCCCCGAAGTTTGAAAAGAGCGCGGCGAATGTGTTCCAGAAATTCATATTGTTTTTCTGCCTCCTTTTGTTCTGATGCTGCGGCAAGAAAAAAGAGACCCTTGCCACAGCGTAAGATCTGTGACAAAAGTCTCAAGCGAACACATGACATCGGGCATTGCTGCCGTGATGACGCTGCCATGCAGCGGCCTGCCGGTGAAAACGCCTTGACCGGCGGGCTGCCCTTTACTCCCCTTTATCATTTTTATTGATACCAGAAACTGCCGCTCCTGTCAAGGGGGAAATGCGTTTTTGCGCAAAAATCCAATAGACGGATGCCGTTTCCCTCTACGCCCATCCCGTGAAAAGGCGAGCCGAAAAATCCGCAATTTTAGTTATAGATGCAGCTTTCCTTTGCGGCTCCTCTTGTGAAAAGGCCAACCGGGAAAATCCGCAGATTTTCCCGGTTGGCAAAATATAAATAATTTTTCCGCTGAAAATGGTCAGAGCGCAGCGGAGACCATTCCAAACCGTTAATCCACCACCGGTACATCCAGCCCGAACTCCTGCGGGCGGAAGCGGGGACAGACGTTCTCGGTGATGCAGATGACCGAAGCAGCAAGACGGCTGCCGATCTCGCAGGACTCTGCCAGCGTTTTGCCGTAGGTCAGGCCGATGACCGTGCCGGCAAAGAAGGCGTCCCCCGCGCCGGTGGTGTCCATGACATCCACCTTTTTGGCGGGCACGATGCCGCAGCTGCCGTCTGCACAGGCGTATACCGCGCCCTGTCCGCCCATGGTAACCACCATGCTGGGAATGTTGGCGCTGCGCACGTTGCCCGTGAGCACCCGGCACATCTCTTCCGGGGAGAGGTGGTCGTAGTCGTCCGAGAACAGCAGCCCGGCCTCCTGCTGGTTGCAGATGAAACAATCGATCTGCTGCAAAAAATCCCGCCGCTCCATGGCGATGCTCATGTTGGAGACCACGGCAAACACCTTTTTGCCGTACTTTTTGGCGTAGCGCAGGGTCTGCTTCACCGTTTCTTTTTCGAGGTCCAGCTCCAGTGCAATGGAATCGCAGTCTGCAAAAATGGCATCGCCCTGCTCCTGCAGCAGACCGGTCAGCGGGGTGGTATCCGGCCGCTTGGAGATGGCAGCGTGCACATCACCATCGTTGTCAAAGATGGCCAGCCATGTGCCCATACCGTCCGGCTTTTTCTGGATAAAGCGGGTGTTCACCTTGTGCTTTGCCAGCTTGTCGATGACGTCCTGTCCCATGCCGGTGTCGTCCACCAGACCCACAAAGGTGGGGCGCAGCTCCACGTTGGCAATATCCTCCACCACGTTGCGGCTCACGCCGCCGTGTACCTGCTCGATGCGTCCGGCGTTGCGCCCGCCGGGGATATAGGTGGAAAGGGGATAGCCCTTGATATCCACAAAAACAGCTCCGATGACTACGATACCCATAAACGATAAACCTTTCTGACTTCAGTTGATTTTACCTGTATTATACAGGAAGCAGAAAAAAGATGCTATCCTTTTGCGGAAAAATATCTCTCGGTCACGACCTCTTTCCGTGAAAAAGGGCTTCCGAAAAGTCCGCAGACTTTTCGGAAGCCCAAATAAAAAATAATTTTTCCTCTTACATCGCCGTGCGGGCGGTGCGCACCAGATACTCCATGGCCTGCACCGGGTACTGCCCGGCGGCGGTCTCGCCGGTGAGCATCAGGCTGGATGCGCCGTCCAGTACGGCGTTGTAGATGTCGTTCACCTCGGCGCGGGTGGGCACAGCTCGGGTGTGCATACTGTCCAGCATCTGGGTCACCACCATAAAGGGTACTCCGGCCGCCCGGCAGGCGGCAGAAAGCTGCTTCTGGCAGCGGGGCAGCTCCCACAGGGGCATCGCGTTGCCAAGGTCGCCCCGGGCAATGACTACCTCGTCCACCAGCGGCAAAAACTCCGGCAGCGCCTGCACGCCCGCAAGGTTTTCAATTTTGGCAAGAATTTTCAGCTGCGGCGCACCGGCTTCTGCCAGCGCCTGCCGCAGCTTGCAGATATCCGCCGCGCCGCGCACAAAGGGCAGCATGACCCCGGTAACGCCGCAACCGGCGGCGATGGCAAGGTTTTCTTTGTCCTCGGCGGTCAGGGTGGGCATCTGGATATCTGCTCCCGGTGCGGCCAGACTTTTGCGGCTTTGCAGCACGCCGCCCCGCACTACGGTGCACACGAGCGCTTCCGGCTCCACGGCGTCCACCCGCGCCAGCAGCTTGCCGTCATCCAGCAGCAGCTCCTGCCCGGGCTGCACGCTGTGCACCAGCGCGGCAGGGCAGGGGATGCCCTGTGCGCCCAGACGCACGGTCTGCCCGGCGGTCATGGATAGCGGCTGCGGCAGACGTCCAATGCGCAGTTCCGGCCCCTGCAGGTCGATGAGCAGCTTTTTGACCCCGGCCTTGCGCAGCAGCGCCAGCCAGTCCTTGTGTGCTGCCAGCGGCCCGTGAGAAAGATTCATGCGGATGCCGGTCATGCCGGCTTCCACCATCTGCTGCAAAAGCTTTACATCGGCACAGGCAGGGCCGATGGTTCCGTAAAAATCCATAATTCCTCCTGCAATTCGTGTTTTCTTTCTATTGTAGCATGACCGCGCAGCAAAAGATAGCCCGGCGGCGCATAAAAAAACACCGGAAGCCGATGCAAAGCCTCCGGTGTCTTTTTATGATGCCTTATGGGGTTTACTGCTACACTTTGCACCGCCTGCGTTCAGTACAAAGCTTACAGCTCCCTCTATTTTTAAAGGTTGTACTTAGTTTACAGCATTTCGGGCATTTCGTCAAGGGCTTTTTCCAGCTTTTGCCGGGAAAAACTGGAATATCACAACATTATCACAACTGCAGCTGGTGGTAGCACGCGCCCTCCATGGTCTTCCAACAGGCGGTGCTTCCCTCCAAGGTCATGTAGCTGTGGGCGGTGCTTTCCTTGGGCAGGCTTACAGAGCCGGGGTTTAAGTAAAGGTTCCCCGGCCCGAAGTTTGTCCATGCGGGCACATGGGTGTGACCGTGGAGCAAAATATCCCCCGGGGCAAGGGGCGGCAGATGGTTCAGGTTGAACACATGGCCGTGGGTGACGTAGACCAGCCGCTGCCCCACCGGCAGCACGGCGTAATCCGCCAGCACCGGGAAATTGAGCACCATTTGGTCTACATCGGCGTCGCAGTTGCCGCGCACACACAGCAGCTTGGGCGCAAGGCTGTTCAGCAGCGGAATCACCTTTTTGGGGGCGTAATCCCGGGGCAGGTCGTTGCGGGGGCCGTGGTAGAGCAGGTCTCCCAGAAACAGCAGGCGGTCGGCCTGCTCCCGTTCAAAGGCCTGCTGCAGCTGCTGCGCATAATAATAGGAGCCGTGCAGGTCTGATGCGATCATCCATTTCATATACAATGCCCTCCCTCAGAGCCGGTTTGCCTTATTGTAGCGCCTGCTGTAAAAATGGTCAAGTGATTGTAAAAGTCATACTTTTGTGCCAAAACCCCTTGACATACCGCCGGGGATGTGGTATTCTGCTAGGGTTGCAGCCCGCAAGTGCGCAGGCTGCATATCGCGGACAGCTGCCGCGATCATAAAAACCGTGTGGATTTTTACAGCAACATTGCTACTTTTCGCCACACAATGACCTTTAAAGGGTCATTGTGTGGCTTTTTTTGCGCAGGAAACCGGCTGCAAGCCGATGCTGTGCCCGCCACATTTTTGCTTTTTACAGATAGCAGGTGAAATTTTTTATGAACGAAACTTTTATGAAGGAGAAGCCGGTGCTGCCGCTGCTGCTCTCGATGGCGCTGCCCAATGTGCTCTCCATGCTGGTAAACAGCCTGTACAACATTGTGGACAGCCTGTTTGTGGCGCGCATCAGCGAGGACGCCATGACCGCGTTAAGTCTGGTGTTCCCCATCCAGAACTTTTCCAACGCCATTGCCATCGGCTTTGGCATCGGCATCAACGCCATGATCGCGCTGTATCTGGGCGCGGGCGACCGCGAAAAGGCCGAGACGGCCGCCACCCACGGCTTTGTGCTCAGCCTTGTGCACGGCGTGGTGATGATGGTGGTCAGCATCGCCATCATGCCCGGCTTTCTGCGCCGCTTTACGCAGGACGAGACGCTGATCGCCGCCGGCATCACCTACTCCACCATCGTGTTCCTGTTTTTGGTCGTGAACATGGTCTCGCTGGCCTTTGAAAAGATCTTTCAGGCAGTGGGCCGCATGAAGGTGTCCATGGTCGCCTTGATCACCGGCTGCGTGTGCAATATTTTACTGGACCCTGTGCTCATTTTCGGCCTTGGGCCGGTGCCTGCCATGGGCATTGCGGGCGCGGCACTGGCCACCGGCATCGGTCAGGCGCTCAGCGTGGTAGTTTACCTTGTGGTCTATCTGCGCACCGAGCTGCCGGTGCGGCTGCGCCGCCGCTGCCTGCGCCCGGACGCAGCGCTGGACGGCAGACTGTACGCCATCGGCATTCCGGCCATCCTCAATCTGGCGCTGCCCTCGCTGCTGGTCACCTTCCTCAACGGGCTGCTGGCAGCTTTCTCCCAGAGCTATGTGGTGGTGCTGGGCATCTACTATAAATTGCAGACCTTTTTGTACCTGCCCGCCAACGGCTTCGTGCAGGGAATGCGCCCCCTCATCGGCTACAACTACGGTGCGCGGGAGCACGCCCGGGTGAAAAAACTGTTCCAGCTGACCCTGCTCATGAGCGCAGCCATCATGGCGGCGGGCACGGTGATCTGTCAGTTTGCCTCCGGGCAGCTGATGGGGCTGTTCACCCAGAACCCCGAAACCATCGCCGCTGGACAGACCGCGCTGCGCATCATCAGTATCGGCTTTGTCATCTCGGCAGTCTCCACCACCGCTTCCGGTGCACTGGAGGGACTGGGCAAGGGCGCAGAATCGCTGGTCATCGCGCTGTGCCGGTATGTTATTTTCATCATGCCGCTGGCTGCACTGCTGTGTAACTGGCTGGGCGCAGACGGCGTATGGCACGCCTTCTGGCTTACCGAGGTGCTGGCAGCGGCGGTCTCTGGCATCGTCTACCGCCGGGCGGTCACACATAAAAAATAAGAATTTCTGATAGGGGCGTTTCATAACGTCCCTATTTTTCATTGACACTACGGGAAAAGTAAGGTAAAATATTCTTCGTGTTTTGACAAAAACTGTCAGTGCGCAAGATATTACAGAGGATGTGGAAGTATATGATCGAGACCATTGCCGCCGTCAATCAGGCGGTGAACAGCTTTATCTGGGGCATCCCCGCCATGGTGTGCATCATTGGCGTGGGACTGCTGCTCAGTGTCCGCACGGGCTTTTTGCAGATCCGCAAATTCCCCTACGCCATCCGCACCACCGTGGGCCGGATGTTCCGCAAGCGGGACGCTTCGGACGGTGCCATGACCCCTTTTCAGGCGGTGTGCACCGCGCTGGCGGGCACAGTGGGCACCGGCAACATTGCCGGTGTGGCGGGCGCTATCGCCATCGGCGGCCCGGGTGCCGTGTTCTGGATGTGGTGCTCTGCGCTGCTGGGGATGTGCACCAAGTTTGCCGAGGTGACGCTGGCTGTGCATTTCCGGGAGCGCAGCGATACCGGCGAGTGGGTAGGCGGCCCGATGTACTATATTAAAAACGGCCTTGGCCGTCGCTGGCAGTTCCTGGCCGTGCTGTACGCGCTGTTCGGCGTGCTGACCGTGTTCGGCACCGGCAACGCAACGCAGGTGAACACCATCGTGGCGGCAGTGGATACCGCCCTGCTGGAATACGGGCTTGTGGGTAATGGCTTTCTGCCCACCCTCAACCTCATCGTGGGTATTCTTGTGGCGGTGCTGGTGGCGCTGGTGCTGCTGGGCGGTATCAAGCGCATTGGCAGCGTGAGCGAGAAGCTGGTGCCCTTTATGGCGCTGTTCTACATTGTGCTGTCGGTGGGCGTGGTGGTGCTCAACTTTTCCCGTCTGCCCTATGTGCTGGAATCCATCGTGGCGGGCGCGTTCAACCCCGCTGCCTTTACCGGCGGCACCATCGGCAGCCTGTTCGTCAGTATGCAAAAGGGCGTTTCCCGCGGCATCTTTTCCAACGAGGCCGGTCTTGGCACCGGCTCCATCGCTCATGCCTGCGCCGACACCAAAAAGCCGGTCAAGCAGGGTATGTTCGGCATTTTTGAGGTGTTTGCCGATACCATCGTCATCTGCACCCTGACCGCGCTGGTCATCCTGTGCAGCGGCACCTCGGTCAGCTACGGCGCAGCGGCCGGTGCAGAGCTGACCATCTCCGGCTTTACCACCACCTACGGCGGCTGGGCGTCTATCTTTACTGCCGTGGCGCTGTGCTGCTTTGCCTTTTCCACCATCATCGGCTGGGGTCTGTACGGCTCCCGCTTTCTGGTGTTCCTGTGCAAGAGCAACAAGGTGGCGCGCCCCTTCTTTGTGGTGTATGCTCTGGTAGCCATTCTGGGCGCTACCATGGACCTTGGTCTGCTGTGGAGCATCGCCGACACCTTCAACGGCCTGATGAGCATCCCGAACCTCATCGCGCTGCTGCTGCTTTCCGGCACGGTGGTACAGATGACCCGCGCCTTTTTTGAATCGGAAGGTTGAGCGGTATTCCCGTCCATAGTGGACAGAAACGCCGGAACGCGGTATACTGAGAAAAAAACAACGGTGGCTATGCACCACAGGAGGTTCTGACGTGGAAAACTTTAACGAATTACTGCAAAAGTATGCAGATTTTATCGTCCGGGTGGGTGTGAACCCGCAGCCGGGGCAGACTTTGATCATCAACTGCCCGCTGGAGGGGGCTCCGCTGGCACGGCTGTGCGTGCGCAGCGCCTACGAAGCCGGTGCGCGGGACGTGCAGGTGAACTGGCAGGATGACGCCGTTACCCGCATCCGCATGGAGCTGGGCAGCGAGGACGCACTGACCGACCACAAGGGCTGGCAGCTGCGCCGCTATCTGGACTACGCCGAGAGCGAGGGCGGCGTGTGCGTGCTGCATCTTATTGCGGACGACCCGGAACTGTTTGCCGGGCTGGACGGCGCTAAGATCAGCCGTGTGAACAGCGCGAACCGCAGCTTTATGCAGCCGTGGCGGGAGTACACCATGAACGACCGGGTGCAGTGGTCCATCGCTGCTCTGCCCGCAGAGCCGTGGGCAAAGAAGATGTTCCCGGAGCTGGACACTGCCGCCGCCATTGAAGCACAGTGGAAGCTCATTTTTGACACCTGCCGTGTGACCGGCGGCGACCCGGTAGGGGAGTGGCAGAAGCATCTGGACCGCCTGAACGAGCTGGGCGCAAAGATGAACGCCCTTGATCTGGAAAGCGTGCATTTTGAAAGCGCCAACGGCACTGACCTGACTGTGGGTCTGGCGGAACAGGCCGTGTGGGAGAGCGCTGGCAGCAAAAACGAGAAGGGTGTGCCCTTCCTGCCCAACATCCCCACCGAGGAGGTGTTCACCGCGCCCCATAAGGATAAGGTGGACGGCATCGTTTACGGCACAAAGCCCTACGTCTTTAACGGTCAGCTGATCAAAAACTTCCATGTCACCTTCAAGGACGGCAAGGTAGTGGAGCACGGCGCCGACGAGGGCGCAGACCTGCTGGGGCAGCTGCTGGACACCGACGAGGGCGCACGCCACATCGGTGAGGTGGCACTGGTGCCTGCCTCCAGCCCTATCAACCGCAGCGGCAAGCTGTTCTACAACACCCTGTTTGACGAGAACGCCGCCTGCCACATCGCCTTTGGCGACAGCTACCCCGGCACCACCGTGGGCGGCACCGGCCTTTCCAAGGAAGAGCTGGCAGCCCGCGGCATGAACCACTCCTCCCTGCACGAGGATGTGATGGTGGGTGCAGAGGACAGCCGCATCACCGGCAAATGCCGCGATGGCCGCACTGTACAGCTGTTCGAGAACGGTGTCTGGGTGCTGTAAAAAGCCCCAAAGGGCGCGCAACTGCAAAAAAATTGCGAAAATGCTTGCATAAATCGCAAGAGTATGCTATATTCTAGTAGTACGATATAGTTTAACCTGAAACGTGGGCCGCAAGGTCCGCGTTTCTTGTTTGTTTGGAGGTTTTTTATGGCGAAGCAGTCTGGCGGCAACACCGCGCAGAGAGTGGAAGCGCTTGTCCGTCCCACGGTGGAAGGCATGGGTCTGCGCCTGTGGGATGTGGTTTTTGAGAAGGAAGGGCCGGACTGGTATCTTCGCATCCTCATCGACCGGGACGGCACCATGGATACCGACACCTGTGCTGAGGTGTCCCACGCACTGGACCCCATTCTGGACGAAGCGGACCCCATCGACCAGAGCTATTATCTGGAAGTGGGCAGCCCCGGCCTTGGCCGCAAGCTGACCCGCCCGGAGCACTACGAGGTGCTGAAGGGCCAGAAGGTGCGGGCAAAGCTCATCCGCCCCAACGCCGACGGCGTGCGGGAACTGTCCGGCATCCTGACCGGCCGCGAGGGCAGCACCGTGACGCTGGAGACCGAAAACGGCCCTGTGACCTTTGAGGTAAATGCAGTCTCCGGCGTGCAGCTGTGCGACGACGAGGATCTGTTCAACTGAAAATAACCGTCTCTGAGAGAGAAAAGAGAACAAAATATATAGGAGGAACCCGAAAAATGACAGCAGAGAATAAGGACTTTTTTGAAGCGCTCTCCATGCTGGAGCATGAGCGCGGCATCACCGCAGAGTACCTGATCGAAAAGATCAAGGCGGCTATCATCATTGCCGTCAAGAAGAACTATGAGGTCGAGGAGGATCACATCCGGGTGGACATCGACCCCGACACCGGCCGCTTTGACGTGGCACTGATCCAGGACATCGTGGCAGACGAGGACTGGTACGACGAGCACGCCGAGATCGGTGTGACCGAAGCACGCAAGATCCGCAGCAGCTATGAGGTCGGCGACCGCATCATCACCCCGCTCAAGACCCGCGATTTTGGCCGCATTGCCGCCCAGACCGCAAAGCACGTCATCCGTCAGGGCATCCGCGAAGCCGAGCGCAACCAGCAGCTCAGCGAGATCCAGTCCCGCGCACATGATATCGTGCAGGCTACCGTTACCCGCGTGGATACCGAGAAGGGCATCGTTGCGCTGGATCTGGACAAGGGCGGCGAGGCTGTTCTGCCCCGCAACGAGCAGGTGCCCGGCGAGGTGTACACCGAGGGCGAGACCCTGCAGGTCTACATCGTGGATGTGGTCAGCACCGAGCGCGGTCCCCGCGTGATGATTAGCCGCACCCATCCCGGTCTTGTCAAGCGCCTGTTTGAGCTGGAAGTGCCCGAGATCTTTGACGGCACTGTGGAGGTAAAGGCCATCAGCCGCGAAGCCGGTGCCCGCACCAAGATGGCTGTCTGGTCCAAGGACCCCAACGTCAACCCTGTTTCTGCCTGCATCGGCGAGCACGGTGCCCGTGTGGCTGCTGTTGTGGAAAAGCTGGGCGGTGAGAAGATCGATATCGTCAAGTGGAGCGAGGATATCTCTGAGTTCATCTCCGCAGCCCTGAGCCCCGCCAAGGTGGTCAAGGTGGAGCTGCTGCCCGGCGAGACCCGCTCCTGCCGTGTCACCGTGCCCGACCAGCAGCTGAGTCTGGCCATCGGCAACAAGGGTCAGAACGCCCGCCTGTGCGCCCGCCTGACCGGCTACAACATTGATATCCGTCCCGAGAGCGGCTACTACGGCGAGGACGAAGAGCCCAAGAAGGACGCAGCAGACGCTGAATAAGCCCGGCACCATCTGCCGAAGGAGGGAAACCGGATGGCACAAAAAAAGATCCCTGCCCGCCAGTGCATCGGCTGCATGACCAGCCGCCCCAAAAAGGAGCTGGTGCGCGTGGTGCGCGCACCCAGCGGGGAGATCAGCATTGATCTGGTAGGCAAAAAGCCGGGGCGCGGCGCATATCTCTGCCCGGACCCGGACTGCCTGACCAAGGCAAAGAAGAAAAAGGCGCTGGAGCGCTGCTTTGAGCAGCCGGTTCCCGCCGAGGTATACGATGCGCTGGCTGTACAGCTGGCCGCAGCCGCAAAGGAGGCAGCAGCCGATGGCAAAAAAGAATAACGCCCCCGCAAAACCCAAGCTGCCCCCGGAGGAGGCGCTGTATCAGGCCGTGAGCCTGTGCCGCAAGGCCGGTGCGCTGACCATGGGCTTTGACGCCGTGGAGGAGGCCTGCGTAAAAAGCAAGGCATGGCTGGTGATGACCGCATCGGACATCAGCCCCAAGACCCTGCAGCGTTTGAACTACGCCGTGGGCGACTTGGTGGACGTGTTCACCATGCCGCTGACGCAGGATAAGCTGGCCGATATCAGCCACAAGCCCGTGGCTGTTTACGCGGTGACCGACCGCAACCTCGCAAAGCTCTGCTTCGACCGCCTGTCGGACTGCGGAGCAATCAAAAATGAGGAGGATATGAGCGAATGATCGTAAAATATAAAGTGAGTGACTTTGCAAAGGATCTGAACCTTTCTGCAAAGAAGGTGCTGGACGAGCTGGCTGCTATGGGCAGCACCGGCAAGAAGAACAGCTCCAATCTGGAGGAAAACGAGCTGAACTACCTGCTGGAGAAGTTCAGCAAGGATAACAGCGTGGCAAATTTGGACGAGTTTTTGAACAGCGCCAAGGCTCCCAAGGAGGAGCCCAAGGCCGAGAAGAAGGCTGAGCAGAAGGTCGAAAAGAAGGCTGAGAAGAAGCCCGAGGCTCCCAAGGCTGACAAAAAGCCCCAGCAGCCCGCCGCAAAGGCCGAGCAGCCCAAGGCAAACAATAATAACAATAACGGCAAGCACGGCGACAAGAAGCCCGAGCAGCATAAGAAGCGCGAGGAAAAGACCGTTTCCTTCAGCGAGCTGGCACGCGAGACCGGCGCAAAGGCTACTGCTGCCCCCGCACAGGCTGTTTCTGTCCGCCGCGAGGACAATCAGGTCACCGTGGATACCCGCACTGTGGATATGAACGTGGATCGCTTCGACGCCCGCTACGATGATCTGGCCTCTACCAAGAACACCGAGAACCGCCGCAAGCCCACTCCGCAGGGCAACAAACAGAAATTCACCCAGCGCGGTCAGCGCCAGCGCCAGCAGTTCCAGAAGGGCAAGCGCGAGACTGAGTTCGAGCGTCTGCAGCGCATCCAGCTGGAGAAGGCCCGCAACGCCCAGCTGAAAGTGCTGATCCCCGACGAGATCACTGTGGGCGAGCTGGCTGCCCGCCTGAAGCAGCAGGCCGGTAAGGTCATTGCCAAGTTCATGCAGATGGGTGAGATGCACGCCATCAACGATGTGATCGATTTCGACACCGCAGCTCTGCTGGCAGAGGAGTTCCACGCAAAGGTCGAGCACGAGGTGCACGTTACCATCGAGGAGCGCCTGTTCACGCAGGAAGAGGATGCACAGGAGGATCTGGTAGAGCGTCCTCCGGTGGTCTGTGTCATGGGTCACGTTGACCACGGCAAGACCAGTATTCTGGATGCCATCCGCAAGACCAACGTTACCGCAGGCGAGGCCGGCGGCATTACGCAGGCCATCGGTGCATATCAGGTCAAGGTCAACGACAGCCTCATCACCTTCCTGGATACCCCGGGCCACGAGGCGTTCACCTCCATGCGTGCCCGCGGTGCCAACATGACCGATATTGCGGTTCTGGTGGTTGCTGCCGACGACGGCATCATGCCCCAGACCATCGAGTCCATCAACCACGCCAAGGCTGCAAATGTCAAGCTCATCGTGGCAATGAACAAGATGGATAAGCCCACCGCAAACCCCGAGCGCGTGATGGAAGGCCTGACCAAGTACGGCATCATCACCGAGGACTGGGGCGGCGATGTAGCCTGCATCCCGGTGTCTGCCCTGACCGGCATGGGCATCAACGACCTGCTGGAGCGCATTGCTCTGGAAGCTGAGGTCATGGAGCTGAAGGCAAACCCCAACCGCCGCGCCAAGGGTGCTGTGGTCGAGGCCCGTCTGGACAAGGGTCAGGGCCCCATCGCCACCATTCTGGTGCAGAACGGCACCCTGCACGCCGGCGACGTCATCATTGCCGGTACCGCTGTGGGCCGCGTGCGCACCATGCGCAGCGACAAGGGCCAGCTGCTGACCGATGCCGGCCCCTCTACCCCTGTGGAGATCACCGGCCTGACCGCAGTGCCGGAAGCAGGCGACCTGTTCGAGGCTGTTGAGGACGAGCGTCTGGCCCGTGAGCTGGCCGAACAGCGCGTTGCTGCCGCCAAGGAGAAGCAGTTCTCCTCCTTCCAGAAGGTCACGCTGGATAACCTGTTCAGCCAGATGGCACAGAACGACATGAAGGAGCTGGCCATCGTGGTCAAGGCCGACGTGCAGGGCTCTGCCGAGGCTGTGAAGCAGAGTTTGGAGAAGATCTCCAACGACGAGGTGCGTGTGCGCGTCATCCACGCCGGTGTCGGCGCCATCAGCAAGTCCGACGTGGATCTGGCCGATGCCTCCAACGCCATCATCATCGGCTTCAACGTCCGCCCGGACAATGTGGCCAAGGAAGAAGCCGCTGCCACCAAGGTGGAAATGCGTATGTACCGCGTCATCTACGACGCCATCAACGATGTCACCGATGCTATGAAGGGTATGTTGGCACCCAAGTTCCGCGAGGTCGCTCTGGGCGAGCTGCAGGTGCGTCAGGTGTACAAGATCTCCAACGTGGGCACCGTTGCAGGCTGCCGCGTGACCAGCGGCAAGATCACCCGCGACAGCAAGGTGCGCGTGGTGCGTGACGGTATCGTCATTGCCGAGGACGAGATCGCATCCCTGAAGCGCTTCAAGGATGACGCCAAGGAAGTGGCCGAGGGCTACGAGTGCGGCGTTACCCTGGAGAAGTTTGCGGACGTCAAGGAAGGCGACGTGTACGAAGCCTTCAAGATGGAAGAGTACCGCGACTAAGCAAAAACCGAATATATAACAGCTTCCCGGCAGAAAAGGCTTCCCCCGTCCGGGGGAAGCTGTCGAACGAAGTGAGACTGATGAGGGCGTATCTTTCGCAGGTGTGGAGCGTGCGCCCTCATCCGTCGTTCTGGCAGACAGATGCCGCCTTTCCCCGGGCGGGGAAGGGCTTTGGGAAGCTGCCGACAGAATTTGGAGAAAACTATGTCTCAGAAAAATATGGGCCGTCTTGCGCAGGATATGAAGCGCGAGGTCATTGCCATCATCGGCCGGCTGAAGGACCCGCGGCTGGAGGGCGGTCTGCTGACCGTCACCCGTTTGGACGTGACGCCGGATCTGGATGTGGCAAAGGTGTATGTAAGCGTGATGGGCCGTGCGGACGGCCCCAAGCCCGCAATCGAAGCGCTGAACCGTGCCGCAGGCCATGTGCGCACCGAGGTCAGCAAAAAAATGCACATCCGCAAGGCACCCCGCTTCATCTTTGTGGAGGATGACGGTGCTGCCTACGCCGCCCACATCAACGAGCTGCTGCGCAGCCTGAACGTGAACGGCGAGGAGGAAGCACAGCCTGCCGATACCGAACAGACCGAGGACTGACTGCCTTTGCGGAAAGGATGGATCATTGGATGACAGAACAACTGAATGTGCAGCAGATGGCGCAGCGCCTGCTGGCTGCGGACAACATTTTGATTCTGTGCCACAAAAACCCGGACGGTGACACCATCGGCTGCGGCAGCGCCCTGTACTACGCGCTCAAAGCGTTGGAAAAAACAACGGCGGTGCTCTGCTCCGATACCGTGCCGTCCCGCTACGCCTTTACGAACCCACGGCTGTTCAAGGGTGAGTTCGAGCCCCGCACCGTGATCGCGGTGGACGTGGCAGGCTTGCAGCTGTTTGGCGAAAATAACGGTGTGCCGCAGTTTGCACGCCATGTGGACCTGTGCATCGACCACCACGCAGGCAACAACGGCTATGCCGATTTCACCCTTCTGGATGCCGGTGCCGCTGCGGCAGCAGAGCTGCTGTATCAGGTCATCGTGGAGATGGGCGTGCCCATCACCCCCCACATTGCGGACTGTCTGTACACCGGCATTGCCACCGACACCGGCTGCTTCAAGTTCTCCTCCACCACAGCCAACACCCACACGGTGGCGGCAAAGCTTATTGAAGCCGGCTGTCATGTGGAGGAACTGAACACCCTGCTCTTCGACACCAAGCCCCGTGCCCGCATGGAGGCCGAGCGCATCGCCCGCAACCATCTGGAGTACTATCTGGACGGCCGCTGCGCCCTGATCTACCTGACACGGGACGAGATCCGGCAGAGCGGGGTAGACCCCGCAGATCTGGAAGAGTTGACCGGCCTGCCCATCAGCATCGAGGGAGTCAAGGTCGGTCTGACCCTGCGCCAGCAGCCCGGCGGCAGCTACCGCATCAGCGTGCGCACCGCAAAGGGCGTGGACGCCTGTGCCATTGCCCGGCGGCTGGGCGGCGGCGGCCACACCCGCGCAGCGGGCTGTGAGCTGCTGGGCGACCTTGAAAACGCCAAGAATGCGATCCTTGCAGAGGTGGAAGCCGAGCTGGACGCACCGCAGGAGGAAGCATGATGCAGGGCATCCTGATCGTAGACAAGCCCATGGACTGGACCAGCTTTGATGTGGTGGCAAAGCTGCGCGGCGTGCTGGGCACCCGCAAGCTGGGGCACAGCGGTACGCTGGACCCCATGGCCACCGGCGTTCTGCCGGTGTTCTGCGGCGGTGCCAGCAAGGCGGTGGACCTGCAGTTGAACCACGACAAGACTTACCGCGCCACCCTGCGCTTGGGTGCACGCACCGATACCGGCGACAGCACCGGCACGGTGCTGGAGACTGCACCCGTCACCGCCGGAGAGAAGGAACTGCTGGCTGTGCTGCCGCAGTTTATCGGCCCGCAGATGCAGGTGCCGCCCATGTACTCGGCGGTCAAGATCAACGGACAGCCGCTGTATAAGCTGGCGCGCGAGGGCGTGACCGTGGAGCGCAAGGCGCGCCCCATTGAGATCTACGGCATCGAGTACGGCGGCAGTCCGGCAGAAAACGAGTATGTGCTGACGGTGCGCTGCTCCAAGGGCACCTACATCCGCACACTGCTGGAGGATATCGCCGCCGCCATGGGGCAGAAGGGCACCATGAGCGCTCTGCGCCGCACCGCTGCCGGTCTGTACACCGAAGCAGATGCCCACACGCTGGAAGAAATTCTTGCCGCAAAGGAGCAGGGGAGCGCTGCGCTGGAAGCACTGATGCTGCCGGTGGAAAGCGTGTTCACTCCGCTGCCGCTGCTGGTGGTGGAGCCATGGGTGGAGCAGCATCTGTACAACGGCTGCCCCACCAGCCGCTACCCCGCAGCAGACGGACGCTACCGGGTGCGCAATGCCGCCGGGCAGTTCCTTGGCCTTGCCAACATCACCGGCGGGGTGCTCCGGGTGGAAAAACTGTTCGTGGAACGTAATTGAGCAATAAAGGAAACAAGACCCATGCAGATCATTTCTCAGTTTGCCCCGCTGCCGCTGACGCAGCCCGAAAAAGGCACCGCCGTGGCTATGGGCTACTTTGACGGCATCCATATCGGCCACCGGGCGGTGATCGAAGGGGCTGTGCAGTGGGCAAAGACCCATGGCGCAGCCCCGGCGGTGTTCACCTTCCGCCTGCCGGTGGAAAATAAAATGAAGGGCAAGCGCCTGCTTTCTACCGAGGATAAGCACGCCCTGATCCACAGCCTTGGGGTGGAGTATTACCTCACCCCGGACTTTGAAGCGATCAAAGCGCTGAGCCCGGAGGAGTTCGTGCGCGGCATTGTGGAAAACTGCCACGCCCGGGCGCTGTTCTGCGGCGAAAACTTCACCTTTGGCGCAAAAGCTGCCGGTACGCCGGAGCTGCTGCGCACCCTCTGTGCCCCCCTTGGGGTAGAGGTGGTGGTGGTGCCCATGGCACAGTTTGAGGAAAAGCCGGTGTCCTCCACCCGCATCCGCACCGCGCTGGAGGGCGGGGATATCCCCGCCGCCAACGCCATGCTGGGGATGCCCTATGCCATCCGCTTTGCGGTGCAGCACGGGGCAGGGCTGGGACACACCCTTGGGGTGCCCACCATCAACCAGCTGTACCCGCAGGGCTTCCAGATGCCCCGCAGCGGCATTTATATCACCCGCACCTGCATCAACGGGGTGTGGTATCCCTCGGCCACTGGTCTGGGCAGCCGCCCTACCGTGAACGATGACGCCACCAAGGTGACCTGCGAGACCTTTATCCCGGGCTTTTCCGGCGACTTGTACGGCACCGACCCGGTGGTGGAGTTCCACGCCTACCTGAGCCCCAGCAAAAAGTTTGATACGCTGGACCAGCTGCGGGACTGCATCAACAATGCCGCCCGCCGCGCACAGGAATATTTTGCATAACGCATAAGTAGACAGGCCGTTGCACAGTATTTTGTGCGGCGGCCTTGTTTGATGCGGGACGATTTGAAATGCCCTCCGCTTACGCTCTGGGCATAATTCAAGGAATTTTATTTTTTTATTTGAGCTTCCGAAAAGTCTGCGGACTTTTCGGAAGCTTTTTTCACGGAAGAGAACGGAACGGGAAATATTTTTACTTTAACGTCCTCGCCCTCTCCGTCGCGGCTTACGCCGCGACACCTCTCCCAAAGGGAGAGGCCTTGGCAAAGAGATGAACTTTGCGTGAACTGCCAAGGGCTCCCACTTTGGGGGAGCTGGCATCGCGCAGCGATGACTGAGAGGGCGAGGACGCTACCCATGAGCAAGAATTTTTCGGGAGATAAACGCGTTTGTTTCGAAAGATTCTTCTTTGGACGGCGCAATTTCCGGCGTCTGCGGGCAGAAAAAACCGCACTTCGGGCAAAATAGACACATTTCCGTGCAACAACGGTAAATGTTTGTTAAACAATTATCTATCTCTTATCCTTGCAATACACGCAGTTTTTGTTTATAATAGTAGCTGTACGGGGCAACGCCCCGATTGTGAGCGAGACTCTGGTTCAGAATTATAACTTGAGAGGAGTTTTTACCATGGGTTTAGGTAAGAAGACGATCGACGATCAGAACTACTGCGGCAAGAAGGTGCTTGTCCGCTGCGATTTCAACGTCCCGATGAAGGACGGTGTCATCACCAACGAGAACCGCATCAATGCGGCTCTGCCCACCATCCAGAAGCTGGTCAACGATGGTGCTAAGGTCATCCTGTGCAGCCACCTGGGCAAACCCAAGAACGGCCCTGAGGCAAAGTTCAGCCTGGCACCCGTTGCTGTGGCTCTGAGCGCAAAGCTGGGCAAGACCGTTGTGTTCGCTGATGACGACAATGTTGTGGGCGAGAACGCAAAGGCTGCTGTTGCCGCAATGAACAACGGCGATGTCGTTCTGCTGCAGAACACCCGTTTCCGCAAGGAAGAGACCAAGAACATGCCTGAGTTCAGCCAGGAGCTGGCTTCTCTGGCAGATGCATACGTTGACGATGCATTCGGCAGCTGCCACCGTGCACACTGCTCCACCGCAGGTGTCACCGACTACATCAAGGATACCGCTGTCGGTTACCTGATGGAGAAGGAGATCAAGTATCTGGGCAACGCCGTCAACGACCCCGTCCGTCCCTTCACCGCTATTCTGGGCGGTGCCAAGGTCGCTGATAAGCTGAACGTCATCTCCAACCTGCTGGAGAAGGTCGATACCCTGATCATCGGCGGCGGCATGGCTTACACCTTCGTCAAGGCTCAGGGCTACGAAGTGGGCAAGAGCCTGTGCGACGACACCAAGCTGGACTACTGCAAGGAAATGATGGCTAAGGCCAAGGAGAAGGGCGTCAAGCTGCTGCTGCCCGTGGATGCTGTCTGCATCAAGGACTTCCCTGATCCCATCGACGCTCCTGTGGACGTGACCGTGGTGCCTGTCACTGCGATCCCCGCTGACATGGAGGGCTGCGACATCGGCCCCGAGACCATGAAGCTGTTTGCTGACGCTGTCAAGGCTTCCAAGACTGTTGTCTGGAACGGCCCCATGGGCGTGTTCGAGAACCCCACTCTGGCAGCTGGTACTCTGGCTGTTGCCAAGGCTATGGCTGAGAGTGATGCTACCACCGTTATCGGCGGCGGCGACAGCGCAGCAGCTGTGCAGCAGATGGGTCTGGGCGACAAGATGACCCACATCTCCACCGGCGGCGGCGCTTCTCTGGAGTATCTGGAGGGCAAGGAGCTGCCCGGCATCGCAGTCATCCAGAACGCATAATTTTTCCGGCATCACAATGGGTGCGGCGGCATTTACGCCGCCGCATCTTTTCTTTTTGTGCAGGCAAATTGTAAATATTTACGAAGGTAAGGAGAAAATAACAATGGATAAGGCAAAGCGCAAGGCTATTATCGCTGGTAACTGGAAGATGAACAAGACCGCCTCCGAGGCTGCTGTTCTGGTGGATGAGCTGATCCCCGCCGTGAAGGACGCCGCCTGCGAGGTGGTCATCTGCACCCCGTTTACCGATCTGGTCACCGCTGTGGCTAAGACCAAGGGCACCAACATCCATGTCGGTGCCGAGAACGTCCACTTTGAGAAGTCCGGTGCTTTCACCGGCGAGATCAGCGCCGATATGCTGGTGGATCTGGGCGTGGAGTATGTCATCGTTGGCCACTCTGAGCGCCGTCAGTACTTTGCAGAGACCGACCAGACCGTCAACAAGCGCACTCTGGCTGCGCTGAATGCCGGCCTGAAGGTCATCATCTGCGTGGGCGAGAGCCTGCAGCAGCGCGAGGAGGGCGTTACCGAGGAGCTGGTCCGTATGCAGACCAAGATCGCCCTGCGTGACGTGACCGCCGAGCAGATGGCAAACGTTGTCATCGCCTACGAGCCCATTTGGGCTATCGGCACCGGCAAGACCGCTACCGCTGATCAGGCAGAGGAAGTCTGCGCTCAGATCCGCAAGGTGGTGGGCGAGCTGTACGGCGAGGCTGTGGCCGAGGCTACCACCGTGCAGTACGGCGGCAGCATGAACGCCAAGAACTGCGAGGAGCTGCTGAGCAAGAAGGACGTGGACGGCGGCCTGATCGGCGGCGCATCCCTGAAGGCTCCCGACTTTGCAGTCATCGTTGATGCAGCCACCAAGGGCTGAGCAACTGCCTTTTCTTAAATGAGCTGTTTCAGCGCCCGGCTGCGCCGTTTTTTCAGCGCTGAGCCGGGCGCTGATCTGTTTTTGCAGCAGCCGCTCGGGTGTTATGCACCCGCAGGCTGCACCCGCAGGCGGGGCGCTTAGCCTTGCCCGCAACGCGTGATAAATTCAAAGGAGATTCAATTTTATGGCAAAGAAACCTGTTCTTCTGTGCATCATGGATGGCTTCGGCTGGGTGCCGAACGAGACCTTCGGCAACGCTGTTGTGGCTGCCAAGACCCCCCATCTGGATGCTCTGATGGCAAAGTATCCCATGACTACCATTGATGCTTCCGGCATGGCTGTCGGTCTGCCCGACGGCCAGATGGGCAACTCCGAGGTCGGCCACACCAACATGGGCGCAGGCCGCATCGTGTACCAGCAGCTCACCCTCATCACCAAGTCCATCCGCGACGGTGAGATGCTCAAGAACCCTGTGCTGGTCAAGAACATGAAGGCCGCCATCGAGGCCGGTAAGGCCATCCACCTGATGGGTCTGGTGGGCACCGGCGGCGTGCACAGCCATGCCGACCACTGGTTTGGCGTGCTGGAAATGGCAAAGCATCTGGGTGCAAAGGAAATTTACCTGCACTGCATCACCGACGGCCGCGACACCGACCCCCACTCCGGCAAGGGCTTCCTGGCTGACCTGCAGGCTAAGCTGGACGAACTGGGCGTGGGCAAGATCGCCAGCGTTTCCGGCCGTTACTACGCCATGGACCGCGATAATAACTGGGACCGCGAGGAGAAGGCCTATGCTGCCTTCGTCTACGGCGAGGGTGAGCACGCTGCCAACGCTGCCGAGGCCATCGAGGCTTCCTATGCCGCAGACAAGACCGATGAGTTCGTGCTGCCCTGCGTCACCTGCGAGGGTGGCCGCGTGCAGGATGGCGACACCGTCATCTTCATGAACTTCCGCCCCGACCGTGCCCGCCAGATGACCCGCATCTTCTGTGACGATGCCTTTACCGGCTTCGAGCGCCGCGGCGGCCGCAAGCAGGTGAACTACGTCTGCATGGCCGAGTACGATGCCACCATGCCCAACTGCGAGGTCGCTTATCCCCCGGTGGAGCTGAAGAACGTTCTGGGCGAGTATCTGTCTGCCCACGGCAAGACCCAGCTGCGCATTGCCGAGACTGAGAAGTACGCCCACGTCACCTTCTTCTTCAACGGCGGCGTGGAAGCTCCCTACGAGGGCGAGGACCGCTGCGTCATCCCCAGCCCCAAGGTTGCCACCTACGACCTGAAGCCCGAGATGAGCGCCCCCGAAGTTGCTGCCGAGTGCGTCAAGCGCATCGAGAGCGGCAAGTACGATGTGGTCATCCTGAACTTCGCAAACTGCGATATGGTCGGCCACACCGGCGTGTTCGATGCTGCTGTCAAGGCCGTTGAGGCTGTGGATACCTGCGTGGATCAGGTGGTCACCGCTGTGCTGAACGCCGGCGGCTGCGCCTTCATCACCGCCGACCACGGCAACGCTGAAAAGATGATGAACCCGGACGGCACCCCCTTCACCGCCCACACCACCAACGTTGTGCCCTTTGTGGCAGTTGGCTGCGGCGATGTGAAGCTGCGCGAGGGCGGCTGCCTTGCCGATATCGCACCCACCATGCTGCCCTATATCGGCCTGCCCGTTCCCGCCGAGATGACCGGCAAGAGCATCATCGTGGATTGATGCCTGTGCGGCTGAGCGCATAATAGCATAAAAAAGCGAGCCATCGTGCGGATTTCCGCATGATGGCTCGTTTTTTCTAATTCTTTTACTTTTTCAGGTGGCTGTCCCAGCCGCTGGAGGTGGTGGCCTGCTTATCGGGCGTGCACCACATGGCCTCTACGTCGTCCAGCGATTCCACCAGCTTCTGCCCCTCTTCCAGCGGCATACAGAACAGGGCAGTGGTCAGGCAGTCTGCCATGCCGGAGTCCGGGCACAGCACGGTGACGCCGTTGTAGTAGGCGGCGGGCCACAGGGTGTCCGGGTCGATGATGTGGTGGTAGCGCTTGCCGTCCACCACAAAGTAGCGCTGGTAGTCGCCGCTGGTCACCAGCGCAAGGTCGCTCATGTTGATGGGCGAGCCGAAGATGGAACTGGTGTTGGTATACACCTCAGAAGCGTTCCACGGATTCTCCACGCCACCCGTCCACTGACTGCCGTCCGGCTTTGTGCCGATGGCGCGCAGGTTGCCGCCCACGCTCACCAGTGCGCTGGTCAGGCCCCGGGCTTCGGCGGCGCGGCAGACCATCTCCACTGCGTAGCCCTTGCCCACACTGCCCACGTCCAGCGACATCTCCGGGTCGGACAGATAGACCGTTTTGGCGTCCTCATCGATGACAAGACCGTTGATATCGCAGTGCTGGGCAGCAGCTTCCAGCTCCTCCTGCGTGGGCAGGGTGTTGTCGGCATCGGAAGCGTCCTTTTCAGCGGCTTCGCGGTGGTCGTGCCAGATGCCCAGCACACTGCCCATGGCAATGTTGATCTTGCCGCCGGTCAGGTCGTACATCTGCCGCGCCAGCTCCAGCATGGAGAGGATGCGGTCATCTACCTGTACCGGGGCTTTGCCGGCGTTTTCGTTGATGGTCTTAACGTTCACAACGCCGGCATAGTCGTTGTAGATATCGTAGAGCTGGTTGTAGGCGATCAGATCCTGATGCAGCGCCTGCATCTGGGTGTTGAACTCTTCCTCGCTCTCGCAGTAGGCGATGACCTGCGTCACCGTGTCGAATACGTCATAAAAGATGGTGGTGTACCGGGTCAGCTCCTTTTTGGGCTTGCAGCCGGCCAGAAGGCTAAGGCTCAGCACCGCCGCCAGCAGTGCAGCGGTTATGCGGGTGATGCGGCTCTTCATACGGTCTGGCTCTCCTTTGCAGCGCTAAAGGAGGTGTGCTCCTCCTGCAAATGCGCCAGCAGGTCTGCAAACATCCAGTTGCGGTTTGCGGGGGTGACCACCGCCTTGAGCGGGATGGTCACCTGTGCCTGCCGCATCAGGTCCAGCAGGGTGTCCACGTCCTTATCGCGGAAGTTTGCCAGCACCAGCGCCGGGGGATAGGCACCGGGCTCCAGCACCAGCGTTCTGGGGGCTTTTACCTCCACCTCGCCCAGCAGCTGGGCGACGGTCTTGCCGGCATCGGCGGGGGCAACGGGCAGCAGCTTCATGCCAAAGGCGGGCGCCATGCCCTCCAGCTTGCCTCGGTCGGCGGGGGAAAGGTTCCAGCCCAGCGCCAGCGGCACCCCGGCGTTCTGGTTGCGTGCAATGTGTGCTTTCATCTTTAAAACCTCTTTCGGCAGTGTTTTTTCAAAATACACTATAGTATACCATAAAACCCGTGAAAAGAAAATGAAAACCCGCCGGTGCATACAAAAAAAGCTCCCCCTTGCGGGGGAGCGGACGGAGCAGGGTCAGTTCATTTTTTTGCCGAAGAACTCCACCTCTTTGCCGATGAACTGCATCAGCGCATCGAACTGGTCGGGGGTCAGGCTCTGAGCGCCGTCGCACTTGGCCTTGGCGGGGTTGTTGTGCACCTCGATCATCAGGCCGTCGGCACCGGCGGCGACCGCAGCTTTTGCCAGCTCCGGCACCATCCATGCGTGTCCGCAGGCGTGGCTGGGGTCCACCACCACCGGCAGGTGGGTCATCTTGTGCAGCATGACCACACCGGCAAGATCCAGCGTGTTGCGCATACTGGTCTCGAAGGTGCGGATGCCGCGCTCGCACAGGATGACGTTCTCGTTGCCCTCGGCCATAATGTACTCGGCGCTCATCACGAACTCTTCCAGCGTGTTGGCAAGACCGCGCTTGAGCAGCACCGGCTTTTTCTGGCGGCCAACGGCTTTGAGCAGCTCAAAATTCTGCATATTGCGGGCACCCACCTGGATCAGGTCCACGTTTTCAAACAGGGGCAGGTGCTCGGTGTTCATGATCTCGGTCACGATGGGCGAACCGGTGGCGCGGCGCGCCAGCTTGAGCAGATCCAGACCCTCACTGCGCATACCCTGAAAAGAGTAGGGGGAGGTGCGGGGCTTGAAGGCACCGCCGCGCAGCAGGGAAGCGCCTGCCGCCTTTACCCGCTGGGCGCAGTAGGTGATCTGCTCCTCGCTCTCAATGCTGCACGGCCCGGCGATGACTGCAAAGTTGCCGCCGCCGATCTTGACGCCTTCTACGTCGATAACGCTGTCGTCCGGGTGGAACTTGCGGTTGGCCTTTTTGTAGGGCTCGGACACGCGGCGGCAGGTCTCCACCACCGGGTTCGCCAGCACCCAGCTTTCCGCAATGGCCTTGGTATCGCCGATCAGACCCAGAATATGGGTGTCGCTGCCCTTGGAATCGTTGATCTGCAGCCCCATATCTTCCAGCTCGTGGCAGAATTCGCGTACCTGTACGTCGGGTGCATCCTGTTTGAGTACGATGATCATAGTATTTTGTCTCCTTTGCCTTTTCCTATCGTGTAAAACGGCGAGGGAGACCGGCTCCTTTGCCGCAGCTTGCAGTGCCAAACTTCAGTGCTCTGAAGTGCGTGACGCTATGATATCACTTCATGAAACTGAAGTCAAGAGAAATTTTGAATTTTTTCGGAAAAAGTGGTAGAATAGAAACAGAGCAAATGTAAAAGAGGGAATAACAATGGGAAAAGAAGCTAAAACCAACGCAATGCGCATTCTGGAACGGGAAAAGGTGGCCTATACCGCCCACGAGTACCCCCACGAGGAGGGGGTGGCGGTGGACGGCGTGACCGTAGCCGCCAGCATGGGCGAGGACCCTGCCTGCGTGTATAAGACTCTGGTAACGCAGGGCAGCAGCAAAAACTATTTTGTGTTCGTCATTCCGGTGGCGGCAGAGCTGGATTTAAAGGCCGCTGCCCGCAGCGTGGGCGAAAAGAGCGTGGCAATGATCCATGTGGCAGATATCAACAAGGTCACCGGCTATGTGCGGGGCGGCTGCAGCCCGGTGGGCATGAAAAAGCAGTACCGCACCGTTTTTGACGAAAGCGTGCTGACCCAGCAGAAGGTCTATGTTTCCGGCGGGCGCATCGGTACGCAGGTGTGCTGTGCCCCGGCAGATCTGATCCGCGCTGCACGCGCCGACACCGCAAAGATCATTTTTTAAAAATGCTGCTCCGTATCTGGGATACATCAACACGGCCTTTACATAAAATATACCCGCTGCATAAGTCATACTTAAAAAGAAAAAGGATGGCGAAACTGCACAAAACTTTCGAAAGTTTTTTGACGGCATGGGAACACAAGGGAGAATTTGCCCAAACGCTCTTTGCAAAGCGGTTTTTTTGCCGTAAACTGTATCTAGCACAGGGACGATGCCCCCAAAAATGGGCTTGCATCGCCGCCTGAAAAAACGCTTGCACAGGAAACTGCGGAGGGAAACTTCAATGATGCTGCTGGTGCCGGGTCGCATGGAATGGGGTCACATTCACTGCAATCAGGGGCATGGTGCAGCCTTGTGCAAAATGCGCGGACAGAAAAACTGGAAATAAAGGCCGTGGTACAGGTGTACCGCAGCCTTTTTTGTTTGTCGGTCTTGTTGGACATGAGAAAGAGAGGCTTTGGAAAATGGTTCGTAAAGTGGCAGTGATCATGGGTTCGGACAGCGATTGGCCGGTGGTCAAGGGTGCCTGCGCCCAGCTGAAGGCACTGGACATCCCCTTTGAGGCACACATCCTTTCGGCACACCGCACCCCCGCCGAGGCAGCAGCTTTTGCAAAAAATGCAAAGGCCAACGGTTTTGGCGTTATCCTGTGCGCGGCAGGCATGGCAGCACATCTGGCAGGTGCTTTTGCCGCCAACACCACCCTGCCGGTCATCGGCATCCCCATGAAGGGCGGCGCGATGGACGGCTTGGACGCCCTGCTGGCTACCGTGCAGATGCCCAGCGGCATCCCGGTGGCGACCGTGGCGCTGAACGGTGCCAAGAACGCCGCATGGCTGGCTGCTGAAATTCTGGCGCTGAGCGATGATGCACTGGCTGAAAAGCTGGAAGCCGAGCGCGTAGCCATGGCACAGCAGATCGCAGCCAAGGAAGAGAAGCTGCAGAACGAACTGAACGAGCTGTAAAGGAGAACCAATGTCTGATTTTGCATATCCGCTGCATGAGGAGTGCGGCGTTTTCGGCATCTACGACCGTGCCGGTACCGAGGATGTGGCTGCAGCGGCTTATTCGGCGCTGTATGCGCTGCAGCACCGCGGGCAGGAGAGCTGCGGTATTGCCGTCAATGATGACGGCGTGATCACCGGCCACCGGGATCTGGGCCTTGTGAACGAGGTGTTCACCCCGGAGGTGCTGGCAAGTCTGTCCACTACCACGGCACACATGGCTACCGGCCATGTGCGCTACGCCACTGCGGGCACCCGCGTCCGCGCCAACGCCCAGCCCATGATCGTCCGTCACGGCCGCGGCACCATGGCGCTGTGCCACAACGGCAACCTGACCAACGCTGTGGAGCTGCGCCGCCAGCTGGAAAACGAGGGCGCGATCTTCCACGGCTCCTCGGACACTGAGGTCATCTGCTACCTCATCACCCGCAACCGTCTGCGCATGGGCAGCATCGAGACTGCCATCAGCAAGACCATGGACGTGCTGGAAGGCGCATACAGCCTTGTGATCATGTCTGCCACCAAGCTTATCGCGGTGCGCGACCCCCGGGGCTACCGGCCCCTGTGCATCGGCACCCTGCCCGGCGGCGGCTATGTCTTTGCCAGCGAGAGCTGCGCACTGGATGCCACCGGCGCTTCTCTGCTGCGGGATGTGGAGCCCGGCGAGATCGTAGTGGTGGATACTAAGACCGGCGAGCTGCGCAGCATCAAGGATCACTGCGGTCGCCCGGACACCCAGATGTGCGTGTTCGAGTTCATCTACTTCGCCCGCCCGGACAGCGTCATCGAGGGCAGCTCGGTGCACGAGGCCCGCAAGCAGGCAGGCCGCTTCCTTGCGCAGGAGCACCCTGTGGAGGCCGATGTGGTCATCGGCGTGCCGGATTCCGGTCTGGATGCAGCCTTGGGCTACTCGCAGGAGAGCGGCATCCCCTACGGCATCGGCTTCATCAAGAACAAATACATCGGCCGCACCTTCATTCAGGGCAGCCAGAAGCAGCGCGAGAACAGCGTGCGCATCAAACTGAACGTGGTGTCCAGCACCGTCAAGGGCAAGCGCGTGGTGCTGGTGGATGACTCCATCGTGCGCGGCACCACATCTGCCCGCATCATCAAGCTGCTGCGGGATGCCGGTGCTGCCGAGGTGCACTTTATGGTCTCTGCACCTCCCTTCAAGTATCCGTGCTACTTCGGCACCGATATCCCGGACCAGAAGCTGCTGGTGGCCACCGGCCGCACGCTGGAGCAGATCAACGAGGTCATCGGCGCCGACACGCTGGGCTATTTGTCCAACGAGCACGTTGTCCAGCTTGCCAAAAACGCAAAATGCGGTTTCTGCACCGCCTGCTTTACCGGCGAGTATGCCGTAGAGCCGGAAAGTGTGCTTTCTACCGATATTCACGACCGTCACCTGAACGACCGTCCCAAGGACGCCAAAAAGTTAGGAGAGTAAGAACATGGAAAAGAGCTATTCTGAAAGCTACGCCGCAGCAGGCGTGGACATTACCGCCGGTTACCGCTCTGTGGAGCTGATGAAGCAGTATGTCGCCCGTACCATGAACGAGCACTGCATCGGCGGTTTGGGCGGCTTTGGCGGCCTGTTTGAGCTGGACTGCACCGGTTACAAGCACCCGGTGCTGATCTCCGGCACCGACGGTGTGGGCACCAAGCTGAAGGTCGCCATGATCATGGATAAGCACGATACCATCGGTATCGACTGCGTGGCCATGTGTGTCAACGATGTCATCTGCGCCGGTGCAAAGCCGCTGGTGTTCCTGGATTACATCGCCTGCGGCCGCAACGTGCCGGAAAAGATCGCCAACATCGTCAAGGGCGTGGCCGAGGGCTGCGTGCAGGCCGATTGTGCACTGGTGGGCGGCGAGACTGCTGAGCACCCGGGCATGATGCCAGAGGACGAGTACGATCTGGCCGGCTTCACCGTAGGCGTTGTGGACAAGGAGAAGATCCTGAACAACGAGACCATGGCAGCCGGTGACGTGATTCTCGCCCTGCCCTCCACCGGTGTGCACTCCAACGGCTTCTCGCTGGTGCGCAAGGTGTTCAACATCGACGCCGACCCCGATGTGCTGTTCTCCACCCCCGCCGAGCTGGGCGGCAAGACCCTTGGCGAGGCGCTGCTGGCTCCCACCAAGATCTACGTCAAGCCCGTGCTGAAGGTGCTGGAAGAGGTGCAGGTCAAGGGCATCTCCCACATCACCGGCGGCGGCTTCTACGAGAATATCCCCCGCAGCCTGAAGAAGGGCTGCTGCGCCCGCATCAACAAGGCAGATGTGCGCACCCCGGCTCTGTTCCACCTGATGCAGAAGGTGGGCGGCATCTCCGAGCACGATATGTTCAATACCTTCAACATGGGCGTGGGTATGGTGCTCACTGTGCCCGCCGAGCAGGCCGATAAGGCACTGGAGATCCTGCACGCCAACGGCGAGCCGGAAGCCTACCGTCTGGGCGTCATCGCAGAAGGTGAGGGCGTGGAACTGTGCTGAACATTGCCGTGTTAGTGTCCGGCGGCGGCACCAATCTGCAGGCGCTGCTGGACAGCGAGGCCCGGGGCGAGAACCCCAATGGTAAAATTACGCTGGTAGTGGCTTCCAAGCCCGGTGTCTTTGCGCTGGAACGCGCCGCCAAGGCCGGTGTAGAGGGCTGCGTGGTGCGCCGCAAGGACTACGCCACCAGCGAGGAATTTGACGCTGCGCTGCTGGAAACGCTGCGGGCGCACAACATTGATCTGGTGGTGCTGGCGGGCTTTCTGTCCGTGCTGGGCCCCAGCGTCATTGCGGCCTATCCGCGCCGCATCCTGAACGTGCACCCGGCGCTGATCCCTTCCTTCTGCGGGCCGGGAATGTACGGTCTGCGCCCCCACGAAGCCGCACTGGCTCGTGGCTGCAAGGTGACCGGCGCTACCGTCCACTTTGTCAACGAGGAGTGCGACGGCGGACCCATCCTGCTGCAGAAGGCCGTGGATATCCTGCCCGGCGACACCCCCGAGGTGCTGCAGAAGCGGGTGATGGAACAGGCAGAGTGGAAACTGCTGCCCAAGGCTGTGGCTATGATCTGTAACGGTGAGATTCAATAAAGAGCAGGAACACCGGAAGCCTTCACCCCTTGGGGGGAAGGTGGCCCGAAGGGCCGGATGAGGGGAGAGCAACCACATGATGCGCCCTCATCAGTCACCTGCGGTGACAGCTTCCCCCGACCGGGGGAAGCCTTTAGCAGGAAATGCCTGTAGAAGGAGAACAACAATGGAAAAGATCAACCTGAACGAGTATCTGGCCGCCAACGAGTACCCCGGCCGCGGCATTGCGGTGGCAATGGCACCGGACGGACGGCAGATGTTTATCGGCTACTTTATCATGGGACGCAGCGAGAACAGCCGCAACCGCGTGTTTGACCCCGTGCCCGAGCGCGGCGGCATCTGCACCATGGCAGCTGACCCCGCAAAGCTGGAAGATCCCAGCCTGATCATTTATAACCCGGTGCTGACCCTTGGCAAGACCCATATCGTGACCAACGGTGACCAGACCGATACCATCTACGACCTGATGAGCCAGGGCAAGAGCTTTGCCGATG